>MDTD01004254.1_pt1 | contig 56040 bp, 40 predicted proteins | sample 811221 | NCBI WGS metagenome assembly MDTD01 (sample SAMN05326646, study PRJNA326480) | marine metagenome | isolation source: seawater | place: Pacific Ocean: South West | collected 2011 | reverse complement strand
GTGCGGGGAAGATGTCGTCCGCGGTGTGCGTGACGACGACGGTGGGCGCGACGCGATGCGCGCGGAAGACGACGACGACGACGACAGCGCGCGCATCGTCGGGCGGTGACGCGACGGGATACGGTGGTCGAGGAGGAGGGATGACGACGGTGCGAAGATGGGGGCGTCGTCGACGACGCATGGCGGTGGCGGTGCGTTCGACGACGGTGGAGATGTCGGCGACGAGCGAGGGGGAGAAGAAGAACGGGCCCGAGGTGCTCGTCGCCGGGGGTGGAATCGCCGGGTTGATCGCGGCGGCGGCGTGTCGACGCAAAGGGATGAAGGTGAAGGTGTTTGAAAAGGTGAAAAAGTATGAACCGTTCGGAGGACCCATTCAGTTGCAGTGTAACGCGCAGGGGGCGTTGGACTCCATCGATCCGGTGATGGCGGAGGAGGTGATGGAGAAGGGAATCATCACCGGAGACCGCGTCAACGGGTTGTTGGATGGCGTGAGCGGCGAGTGGTTTTATCGGTTCGACACGCGCAAACCGTGCCACGAGAACGGTCTGCCGCTGACGCTCGTGTTGTCGAGGTTCGAGTTGCTCGATATTTTATCCCGAGGCGTGGGCGAGGAAAACATTGAGATGGGCACGGTGGTGGAAAAGTACGAGCACCGCGGCGACAAGGTGGTGGCGACGCTCGCGGATGGCAGAGAATTCACCGGAGACGTGTTGATCGGCGCCGACGGCATTCGATCCAAGCTTCGCGCGCAAATGCGCGGAAGCGATCCGGAGAACCCCCCGCTCGCATACGCCGGATACGCCGTGTACACGGCGGTGTGCAAGTACTCGCAACCGCACAGAGAACCCAAACACACCGATCCGAACAAGGTTGGCTACCAAGTATTCCTCGGACCGAAGCAATACTTCGTCTCTTCGGACGTCGGAAACGGAGAACAACAGTATTACGCCTTCTTGGAGGTGCCCCCGGGTGGTGACGATGAGTTTGCCAAGTGCGAAAAGTGGGAAAACTATCGCGAAATGCTCATCGACCGCTTCCAAGGCTGGGCCCCGGCTGTGATGGAGCGCCTCGAGTGCACGAGACCCGAGGACGTGGAGCGTCGTGACGTGAACGACATCATCCCGGATCCGCGCTGGGTGGACGGTCGCATGGCGTTGCTCGGCGATTCCGCGCACGCCGTGCAGCCCAACCTCGGTCAAGGTGGCGGCCAAGCCATCGAGAGCGCGTACGTCTTGGCGGACGAACTTTCCAAGTGCGAGGGCGGCAAGGGCGTACAAAAGGCTCTCATGGTCTACGCCGCGAGACGCTTCTTGCGAACGGGCGCCATTCACGGCTTATCCCGATTCTCCTCGTTGATGAACACCTTTTACAGACGTCCCCTCGGCGACGAGCCGTATGGCTTCTACCCCGAACCGGTCAGAGACATGTGGAACTCCATCGCCAAGGCGAAGATCCCGCACCCGGGTTCCGTGGTCGGGCAAATCGCTCTCATCGGCACCATGCCCATCATTTTAGAGTACGTCGGCGCCGGTTACGGCATTCCCGCCGTGTTGGGCGGCGCGTCCACCGGTAACGGCAAGGACCGCGTCCCGCGCTCTCAAATCCCCGGCATCTCCGCTCCAAAGCGTGATTTGACCGCGGAAGACTTCAAGATGCATGGTATTCCTGGATTCGCCAAGTAAATCGATCGAGGCAAGAATCTCCACGCCCGCTTTCAAGACGAGGATGAACGTTCAACACACTCTTTGTCGCACGACATCGCGATACATGTAATACATGTAACTTTGACTATTGCGCCCGGCGCTTTCGCAGCGCTTCAACTTTGAATATTTATTGTTTAATGTTTAATAGTGATGAATCAATCTCTTTACGCGCGTCACATTCGCTCTTCACGCGCGGCGCTCTTCACGCGCGTCGCTCGACGTAATCGTCCCGAACCAACTTTCGGGCCGCGCCCACTCGCGTCCTCATACGCGACCGTGAAGCGCGCGTCGCGACTCTTCGGCGTCCCGACATGGCGCCGAGCATTGCACGACGCGCTCTCTCGCTCCTCTTCGCGCTTTCGCTCCTCTTCGCGCTCGAGAGCGCCGTCGGCGTCGTCGCCCAAACGAGTAAAGTCGGAACGGTTCGCGAGTGCGTCGCCGCCTCTCGCACGCTTCGTCGACTGTGCGGCGCGTCCGGGGCGGTGCTCAAGGATAACACGTACCTCTACGTCGCTGCCGCGCGCTCCAACGCGGTGACGGTGATCGACACGACCGCACCGGCGAACATGTTTGTCAACGGCAGCGTCGCGAGCTTCAAACAAATGCGACGACCGGTCGATTTGGAATTGCACACGAGCGGGACGTACGTCGCCGTGTTGGCCGGGGGAGACGTGCAGACGAAAAACTCGAGCGTCGTGCTCGTGGACGCGAGAGAGCCGACGCGACCGGCGATACTGACTCTCGGAAGCGAGTGCGACGCGTACGAGGAGGGCGGCGTGGGCAAGGGCGGCAGGACCATCTACGACGGGCGACTGTGCGGGGCGTCGGCGTTCACGGTTGAACAAAACTATGCGTTCGTTTTGTGCGGTGAGACCAACCGATTGACGGTGGTATTGCTCCCGAGCGATGCGAGTCTGGCACAGGCGGGTTCTGTGCGGGTGGTGGCGTCGATTCAAAGCGACGAGTTACTGAACGGTGAAGCCGTCGTGGTGGCGAACGGTAAGGCGTATGTGCGCTCAGACGGTGTGTGTTCGACGTGCGTGGCGGTCGTGGATGTTTCAGACTTTACGAGTAACAACGGGCTCGTCAGACTTTCCATGCTCGCGTCGAGCGAAGTCTCTAGTATCACGGCGGACGTGCCCAAATGGCGCTGGTCGGCGACTTTCTTAGCGCGTGGAAGTCACAGAGCAAACGACGCCTATCTGTACGATTGGGTGGCGAATCCGGTCAGTTCCAGCGTGACGAGCGTGACGAGAGCTTGCATGAATATGGTTTTGCAGATTGGCGACTCTCCCGCGGCGTGCACGGGAAGAAACGAGTTCGCGTATGACGCCACGGCGGAGGCGAACGCGTACAACTTTCAGTTAGGTTCATAAACGGTGTAGATTTTACAGTACAGTCTAGTTGTAGTCGTTGTATAGTATAGTAGTCACGTCCCCACGGGCGCCACGTCTCGAATCAACGTCGGATTCGGCACGAAGAGCAGGCGCAAGCCTCCGATTTCCAGGAGCGTGTGCGGGCGAAGAATGCACCTCTGACCCGTGCTCAGCGGCGTATTATTGCACCAAATCGGCCGATGACCGACGTTTCGAAGCGCGAACTCGCCGTTCCATCGAAGTTTCAAAAACGCCTGTTGACGCGAGATTTTCATCGCCCTCCCCTCCAACGACAGGTCGACGTCCACCTTGAGATCCTCCGTTGACCGTCCGATGACGCACTCTCGATCGTCGATCACGAACGTTGCGTTCATCCCGACGAGTTCGGCCAACGCGCCTTTCGCCGTGGCCAAGCGCGCCGCCGCCGCCTGCGCGCTTCGCTCCAATTTCTCAATTTTCCTCAACGCCGCCCTCTTCGCGGGTCCATCTTCATCCTCACTCGTCGTCCCCGCCTCTCGCTCGTCGCTCATCGCACGTCGTCGTCGTTTTATCCCCTCCCCCCTCAAAATAGCCTGTTCCGCTTCTCTAAAACTCGGCATCAGCGCGCCGTCCTCGGCTTTGGTTTTCTCCCCCGCGGTGCCCCCCGTCTCGCTCGACGCCGCCCTCCATCGCACGCGCGCGTCGATCTCCCGCTCCAACACCTCCGTGGACACCTCGCGCATCCTCTCCGCGCATCTCTCGCTCCACCCGTCCCCTCCCACGAGCATGGCACGCCATCGCGCGCGCACCTCCGCCGCCTCCTTGCGCCCGCTCACGAATTCCACGCACGCCCGCGCGCCGCTCAGCGCCTCCACGGCGACGCCGGACTCGATCGCCAGGCGCAACAGCGCGTCATCGATCGCCGGCCACGCCTCGAGCGGTGGCGGCGGCGGCGGCATCGACGTCCTTCGCGCGACACGCGTCGCGATCTGGGGTGAGTCCCGTCTCGAAGGTGGGGACACGGGCGGAGCGAGAGGTACGCGATGTATACATTTAATCACGACGATTGCGAGCATGAACGGCTAGACGAATAAGAACATGGGATGCTCGTTTTTGGCGGTCATCTTGGTGCACCGCGCGCTCCCCACGATGCGCTCGAGCTTGAGCGCGTCCAATTTTGAGAAGAGCGCGACGACGCCGGCCGCGTGACCGACGACGGGCGCGGATCCGGACGCGGTGGAAGCGGAACCGGCGAGGTACGAGACGAGTTCGGGATAATAATGCGCGTGCTCCGGTAGAGAGTAGAAACAAATTTCTCTGGCACCCTTGATGCGGCGGCGAAAGTAAAAGTGAGCCCGTTCGCTCAGAAGCAACACGCGCTTGCGTCCATCGGCGAAGAGCGTGCGCGCGCGAGCCGCTTCTCGAGGCTCGGTGTACTCGCTGTTCACCGCAAACGATACTTCCTCCTTCGTCAACAAGTTACGAACTCGAACAAAGTCAAAGTACGAACTCACGAATACGACGACGCCCGGCTCTGGATTCTCACGTATGCGAGGCAATACGTGTTTCACAAAGTACTTGAACCGGATGTCGTCCGCGTTCACGACGTCCGAAGACTTCATGTTCACGCGTTCAAACTGTTGGCGCGTTTTCAGGGTGAGCTGGCCGAGCACGCCTTTTTGCGACGTGCGCAGACGAACCTTGCCCTCGTAGTTGACGCATCGTCGATTGAACAACGCATTAATCTCGGGCGTTTGAAACGACGAGAGTAGCACGGTTTGTCTCAGATGACGCGCGTGTCCATTCAGATACGACTCATGGACGCGCTGGATATCACAGTCGCGCATTTCTTGGGGAAGAGCGTTCATGGCGTCGACAATCGTGACGACGTGTGCCCAGTTTTGCATTTGAATCACGTTCGCGTGATCGATGACGAGCAACTCGATCGAACTCAAGAAATCTGCGGCCGACTTTTCATCTTGTAACGCCGTGACGATGCCGAGAGGTGAGGCGAAGATGATGTCTGCACCGAAAAAGTCAACGTATAATCGCACGCTCGCCTTCGTGAGCTTCAATCCGAGTCGAAAGTGATCATCCGTGTTTCCCTTGAACAACGCCTTGTGATCCGCGGGCACGAACGGCTTGAACTTCTTTTTACCGCTCGGCTCTTCGTCCTCGTTCTCGCTATCGCTACCTTCGTAAGCTAAAAAATCCTCCTCAATGCGCTCGAGTTTGTTCACCGAGTCGTTTCTCCCGTGCGCCGCCGGGCACAAGTCTAGCAAGCGCATGATGGCTCGACCCGCGATGTTTCGCATGGGTGTCAGGAATAAAACGGTCGGACGCACGAATCCTTGATCGCGCGGAAGATCGTCTTCGAGTACTTTCGTTCCCGCTTTTGCCTTTTTGGCCAACGATTCGTTATTCTTCATCACGCGATTTCTCGTCCTCGTCACGTGATCGATGACGTGCAGGCAGACGGCGTCCAAGATCTCGTCGTTCAGTTGCTGTCCCGCGGGTCCTTGATTCGGCACCAACGTTCGACATCCGTGTTGCACGTCCACGTACGACGCGAGCATGGAATAAAACGCAGCCTGACTCTCGCTCGCGAATCCGTCGCTTCCCGTAACCGTACGCCACCGCTCGGCGAGTTTCGCATTCACCAATTCCGGTCTCTCCAACACTCTCGGCACCTCCAACCCATTGGCACCCTCCCACACGTTCCGCTTCGCACTCCCAGCACTCGCGTCTTCTCTCGGAAACGTCACCTTTTGCGTCTTCAAAGCCTCCGCGCGCGCCTCGGTGAGCGTCTCTCCCAGTCGCAAGTGTCGTCCCAACGCCGACTCACCCGTCTCCGTCATTCGCGCATCCGTCGCGTCCTCCGACGCGGAGGCGTCGTCCTCGTCGTCGTCCTCGTCGTCGTCCTCGTCGTCGTCCTCGTCGTCGTCCTCGTCGTCGTCGCTCGAAGATGCGTCGCCATCCGAATCCGCCGCCATCGTCGCCTCTTCGTCCTCCTCGCCCTCGCTCGCGCTCTCATCGGACGACGCCGTGCGCTCGTCTTCCTCCTCCTCGTCATCCTCATCGCTCTCGCTCGACTCGCTCGCGCTTCGTTCGTCGCTCGCGCCCAGCGACGCCAGGAGCGCGCCGTACGCGCCGCCGCCCCGTCGCACCGCCGAGGCGACCTCCTCCTCCTCCTCCTCCTCTTCGCCTCGCGCCGCGACCTCGACGTCGTCTCGCGCGCGACGCGTCGACTCCGCGTCGCGTCTCGCGCGTTTCCGTCGCTCGTTCGCCGGCATCGTCGACGAGACGACGACGGCGTCCCGCGTCCCGGCGTGTGCGGATGGATGCCATGCCGCAGACCGAGACGCGTCGGGACGCGCATCGCGCGCGAGAACGTCGCGCGATGACGACGCCGCGCGCGATGACGACGACGGGAGCATCGGTGCGCGCGAGGCGATGGGTCGCGACGCGCGGGGAGCGAGCGCGCGGGGTGGGTGACTCGAAAACGCGGGCGAGGACGACGACGCGGGCGGTGGACCAGAGCCTGAACCCGCGCGTGGCGGCGCTGCGGCCGAGCAAGACGGTGGCGCTGACGGATCTGGCGCGAACGATGAAGGAGAGCGGAGCGGATGTTATCGGTTTGGCGGCGGGTGAGCCGGATTTCGCGACGCCGCCGCGCGTGGCGGCGGCTGGGAAGGCGGCGATCGACGCGGGGAAGACAAAGTACTCGCCAAACGCGGGAGACGCGAAATTGCGCGAGGCGATCGCGGATAAGTTGGAAAAGGAAAATGGATTAAAATACGATGCGTTGTCTGAGATCGTGCTCTCGAACGGGGCGAAACAGAGCGTGGCGCAGTGCGTGTTAGCGACGTGCGGGCCGGGCGACGAGGTGATTGTTCCGGCGCCGTACTGGGTGAGTTATCCGGAGATGGTGCGATTATCCGGCGCGGACAGCGTCGTCGTGCGCACGACGGCGGACGAGGGATTCCTGATGACGCCGGAAAAGCTGCGAGCGGCCATCACGGAGCGATCGAGGTTGTTGATTTTGTGCTCGCCGAGCAACCCGAGCGGGGCGGTGTATCCCAAGGAGACGTTGGAGGAATTGGCGAAAATTGTCGTCGAGCACCCGAGATTGATGGTGCTGAGCGATGAAATATACGAGCACATCATCTACGCGCCCGCGGAGCATCACTCCATCGCGGCGATGGAGGGCATGTGGGAGCGCACGATGGTGGTAAATGGGTTTTCCAAATCCTTCGCCATGACCGGTTGGCGTCTGGGGTATGTTGCGGCGCCGAAACACTTCGCGCGCGCGATGAACATGCTTCAATCGCAAATCACGAGCGGTCCGAACTCGATCTCGCAAGAGGCTGCGCTCGCGGCGCTAGAACTGGGATTCAAGGGTGGCGAGGACGTCGCCGAAATGGTCAAGGCGTTCAGACAGCGTCGCGACTTTGTCTCCGAGCGCCTGAACGCCATCCCGGGCGTCAAACTTCCGAGCGTCGACGGTGCGTTTTACGTGTTCCCCGACGTGAGCGCCTTCTTCGGCGGCGACGCCTCGGCTGAAGGATTCGGTCCAGTGACGGATGTCGACGAACTGTGCCGCTACATCTTAGAAAAAGGTCAAGTCGCGCTCGTTCCGGGCAGCGCGTTCGGCGTTCCGGAGTGCTTGCGAATCTCGTACGCTGCCTCCGAAGCCACCCTGGAAGACGCGTTGACCCGCATCGAGGCGTGCCTGGATCCCAAAGTCTTCACTCAAAACTCGAGCGCGTGAGGCATCGTTCAGAATCCTCGGCGATTGCGCGTTCGCTAGACTCATCGGGCGTCAGACACCGTTTTGCGCCGTGTAAAGATACATTATTTTCGCGCGTCACGTTTCGTCGACAATAGTCGCGCGCACGTCAGCGTAAACTCTTCGCGCCTCCGGATGCCCGGCGCCGCAGCCGTCGGGACGCTTTTCCAGCCGTCAGTCATTCGAGCGACCTCAGAACCGTTCGCGATGGCGGAACCGCGCGCGACGCTGGACGACGATCTCCGCGCGAGAGCGCTCGCCGCGCACGACGTGCCCGCCTCCACCTACCCCGGCGCGGGCGATGAGCGCGCGCTCGCCGCGCTCGCGGAATTTTTAGAAGATACAGCCATCCGCGCGCTCCCCGTCGAGGGACGCGACGCTCTGCGACGCGCGCGCGCCGGTAACGGTGACTGCGCGAGCGCCCTCTCGAGTTACGGCGAGCAGCTGTCGCCGGCGCTGCGCGATTTGGGCAAGGCGTCGCGAGAGGCGATCGTGGACGAACTCCTCGAGCGCGCGACGGCGCTCAAATACGCCGACGCGGAGGTGTCCACGTCGAAACCGGCGATGGACGCCATCGAGCGCTCGAGTAAGCGATTGAAATTAACGGCGAAGGAGATGTCGGACGTCGGAGCGTCTCTGGCGAGCGGTGAAGGGAAAGAGGCGTTACTCGGTTTCGCTCGCGCGTTGGGTCTCGACGAGTCGAGCGTACGCGTGAACGATCCGCTCGACGCGTGCGTGCTCCTCGAGCGGTGCGTGCTGGCGCAGGAGCGATTCGTGACGGCGTTTTTATCGGACAACGGTAAACTCGCGGCGAAGAATCCGCCGAAATTAGACGAGGTACCCAGCGGCGTCGGGTTGAACGGCGATCCCGAGGTTGAGCGCGCCGTCGCCGTGGCGCGCTTGTTACACGTGAACGATCTTAGACGGTTACAGAGTTCCGTGGACACCTTCTTGGTCGCCATGCAAGAGTACACAGCCGATCCAAAGACGGACTCGCGCATCGGACGCGTCGGTAGATAGGTAGATGACGACGCCGTCGCGCGAGCGAGCGAACAAACAACCAAATGTAAACGATACATTCGTCGCACACGCGACTATCACAGCATAAAATTACATGAACCGTCGCTTCGTAGTTCTTTGCGCATCATAATTCGCGACGCGCGTTTATCCCCGAACATTCCCTCGAAGACGTTTGACTTTTCCTTGGACACTCTCTCGTATCCTTCTCCCGTGTACAACGCGAGCGGCGCCGGCTCGTTCTCGCGCACGTGCAACCACACGTCGCACCCGCCCATCTCGAGCACCAAATCTTCCACCGACTTTACGAGCGCTCGCCCGATCCCTTCCCGTCTCGCGGACTCGGCCACGCACGCGTTGGCCAAATACGCCGCGTCGTCCGGCGGAGACATGTTTCGATCCCGTTCCGGCGGGCGCGTCTTCGCGGAGATGCTCACCGTGACGAATCCCACCACCTCCTCGTTCGCGCCCGCATCATCCCCCATCCCCCCCTCCCCCTCTCCACCCGTCTCACTCTCTCTCGCGCGTCGTCTCGCCACCAACGCCGTCTCCTCGCAGTCGCCGTCGACGACGAGCCCGACGACGTACTTCAACACGTACGCCCTCGGTTTCGCATCCTCCGTCCCCGCGAACGCCTCGCACACCAAATTCACGCACGCCTTCACGTCTCCCTCTCTCGCCCGCTCGACGCGCACCCCCGATTCCCCCCCATCCCACTCGCGCGAAAACCGTCGCTGCACCGCCTCGAGTTCGTCCCGACGCGTCCCTCGCGCCGTCGACGCCCACCTTTTCCGCGTCGCTCGCGACGACGAACGCGAACGCGAACGCGAACGCGAACGCGAACGCGGCGCGAAGAACGTCGACACCGCGCGCACCGTCGACATCACAGCATCACCGACGACTGAGGACCACCGCGGTCCATCGCATCGTGGCGTCATCGTGGCATTCGTCGACACGGGGCGTGCCTCCCTCTTTCCACCGTTCACGACTCACCAACGAGTCCCTCGCTCGAGTGATGTCATGCTCCATCCGAATCCATCCCGTCAGATCCATCGGCAGACGCGGACGCGCGACCGACGCGAGGCGCGATGTCGACGCGCGATGACGTCGCCGCGCTCGAGCGAGAGCTCGCGGGTATGGCGTTGGACGCGACAAAGGTGCGGGCGACGACGAGGAGGAGGACGACGACGCGGATCTCACGGATGATGAATGAATGAATGCGTGCATGATTTTTGTGCGCGCGCGCGGGACGAACGATTGACTGACGACGACGACGCGCGATCGGTGGACGCGTAGCCGGGAAAATTGACGGAAACGTTGGATAAGATGCTCGCCCTGGAGAAGACGTATCGGCTGGCGGCTGATTTCGTCGCGGCGCCGAGACTGTGCGTGGCGATCGTCGACGTCTTGCGCGCGTGCGAGGACTGGGACGGGTTGCGAGAACACGTCGCGGCGTTGACGAAGAGACGAGCGCAATTGAAGCAAGCGATCGCCGCGATGGTGCGAAGATGCATGACGTTTATCGATGACGCGCCGGATGGGGAGCAGAGGTTGAAATTGATCGAGACGCTGTGCGACGCGACGAGCGGGAAAATTTTCGTAGAGGTGGAAAAGAGTCGACTGACGCGCGCGCTGGCGAGGATGCACGAGGAGGCGGGGAGAATCGATGAGGCGTGCGGGGTGATGCAGGAGGTGGCGATCGAGACGTACGGCGCGTTGACTCGACACGAAAAGTTATTCTTCATCGAGGAACAGGTGCGGTTGTGTCTGGCGAAGAAGGATTACCTCCGCGCGTTGATTTTAAGTCGGAAAATCAACCCGAGGGCGTTCGACGAGCTCATCGATAAGGAGAAGAAGGAGGCGGAGAAGGCGACGGTGATGGCGAAGAAAGAGACCGAGTTGAGCGAGAAGGAGCGCGAAGAGCTCAGGGCGGAAAAGGTGAAAAAAGAGGGACAAGTGGAACACGCCGAGGGATACTTTGAACCCACCGACGAGGGCGTGCCCTCTCTCGAGACGCTCAAGTTGCGTTATTACGAGCTCATGGTGGAGTACTATAGTCATAGCGATGAATACCTAGAGCAGTGTCGGTGCTACCAGAACATTCTGGAGTGCGCCGAGGTGAAGAACGACCGCGAGCGGTGGGTACCGACGCTGAAGAAGATTGTCTGGTTGGTGTGTCTGAGCAAGCACGAACCGATGCAACAGAGCATTTTACACGGCGTCAAGGGGAACCTCAAGCTGAGCGATTTGCCCACGCACGAGGCGCTCGTCAAACAATTTTGCACGAAAGAAATCATCCACTGGACGACGTTACAGGAGAAATACGCGAGCGAACTCGTCGCCGAGACTGAAATTTTCGGAGGCGAAGACGGCGCCAAGCGCGTCGACGATTTGAAGCTTCGCGTCATCGAGCACAACATGCTCGTCATCGCCGCCTACTACTCCCGCATGTCTCTCGCCAGACTCTCCGAGCTCTTGTGTCTGACGCCCGAGGAGACGGAGCGACACCTCTCCTCGTGCGTGATCGATAAATCCGTCGTCGCCAAGATTGACCGTCCCGCCGGTCTCGTCGATTTCACGTCGACAGCGTCGAGCGATCGATTGTTAAACAAGTGGGTGTCAAACATAGACTCTTTGCTCACGTGTCTCGACAAGGCGTCGCACTTGATTCAAAAAGAGAGTCAAACGTACAAGGTGGCGCTGTGACGAACGAACGAACGAACGAACGAACGAACGATCCTACCTAGTGTCACTTAATCACAATCTATGAGAAAAAAATGTTCCGCCGCCGACGCGACGCGACGCGACGCTACGTCGGCGCGTTCCCGTTCCCGTTCCCATTCTTCCCGATCGCGCGTTCCGCCGCCCGCGCGCGTCGTTCCAACTCCTCCTCCCACCTCCTCGTCTCCGGGTCCCCCTGTCCTCGCAGACACACCTCAAACTTCCCATCCGCGTCGCTCTGTCGCTCGCACGCGTACGCGCACGCGCTCTCGCACAGTTCCGCCGCGTCGTCCGCGCCCGCCCCCACCGCCGCCTTCTCGCAGCTCACCGCGCACGCCCGTTCACACGCCTCCGCCCGCGTGTAAAAACACTCCTCTCGCTCCGTCGCGCCTCCACCGTACGCCGCGATGGCTTGTTTCTCCGCGCCCTCGACGCGCGCGAAGACGCGCGCCGCGTGCGCGCGCGTCCCCGCCCCCCCCCCGTCCCCGTCCTCCTCGTGAAACCCGAACGCGGAGGTGACATCGTTCGAAACCTCCGTCGAGCCCTCTCTCTCGTCGTCGTCTCGCGACGAAAACGCATCGCGCGCGATGGGACGACTCTTCGCCGCCCCGCGCACGCGAATGATGTTAAACACGGCGGCGCGTCGACGCGTCCGTCCACCGTTCTCGTCCGCGACGCCCGCGTCGACGTCCATCGCGGCCACCTTCGCGACGGATCGCTCGCGCTCCTCCCCGACGAACGACGAACGACGAGGAACGACGAGGAATGAATGACGAGGAACGACGAGGAATGACGCTCGAGGGTGCGCGTGAATTGATGCATTGAAACCATCGACGCGTCGCGCGCGCGTCTCCACTCGCCGACGCGTCGTCGTCGCGAGCGTGACGCGCGCGGATACCGTCTCTCGCGTCGATGCCCGCGGTGGTCGCGAGAGGAGACGCGAGAGACGGCGAACGCGTCGACGATGACGACGACGGTGGTGCGCGCGAGGAAAACGTCTCGACGCGACGCGATCGACGCGGGCGACGAGAGGAGACGACGTCCGAGGTGAGGGACGCGCGGGCGAGAGGGATGACGAGCGCGCTGTACGGTGCGCTCGTCATCGCGTCCAGGGACCGACGGGATCGCGCGCGAGGGAGGGGAGGGGATGATGATTGTGACTGCGATGATGTTCAACTTCGGGATGAAAAACATGCGGCGACGACGGATGTGGAACTGTGCGCCCTTCGACGCACCGTTCGAGCGATACGAGAGACGGAAGACCGTGCGGTCGTCTCCGGTGCCGTCGCGCGTTGGCGCGCGGCGTGTACGAAACGAATCGCCGACGCGCGCGTCGCCGCCGCGTTTCGCCGCCGAGCGACGCGCCGCGAGCTGCGACGATACTTTTCCGTGTGGCTCGTGCAGACGCCGTCGGCGACGCGCGCGATGGACGGTGTGAACGATCGGTTCGGAGGTCACGCGCGTCGGTCGCGTCACATCGCGGGTTTGGTCGACGACGACGAGTTTCCCACGGATTATCGCGCCGAGTTGGAGATTCGTCTCGTGCAAATCGCTCGACTCGAGGAGGCGTTGCGAGACGCGAACGCGCGCGCGACGAACGAGATGCGCGAGGAGGACGTCGAGGCGCACATGCGTAAATTTAGAGAGCATCTGCAAAACGTGCAGCGCGAGTTGGAAAACGTCAAGAGGGAACGAGACGCCTATCGTCGCGAGTGGGAGGCGGCGGACGGACCGAGCGCGGTCAAGGCCAAGGCGGAGAGACGGGCGAATCAACGCACGATGGCGACGCAGACGAATTTCGACGAGGAGATGAACGAGAGGAGAGACGCGCACGGGACCGTCGGCGGCGCGAAAGAGCCGCCGCCGACCACCAAACGGGACATTCGCGCCGTGGAGGAAAAGTGGATGGAACACGCGAGACAGTTTGAGAAGAAGTTTGAACGCCAACTCGAACTGACAGCGGAGTACGAGCGGAAGTTGAGAGAAGAGCGCACACGTTTGATGCACAGCGAGGCGCGATACGAGAAGAGAATAGAGGATATGACGACGAAACACGCCGAGGAGGTGACCGAGTTGACGCTGCGAGGCGTGGCGCCGGCGGAGGCGACAAACGGGAACGCATCCTCTTCGACAGCGGCCACGACGGGAGCGGATGCGTCGACGTTGAATAGAGAACGTTTCGTGAAGTACGCGAAACTCGGCGCAGAGACGGCGAATCGACTCGCGTCGCCGATCAGTCTCACCCCAGCGTCGCCAGCGGTCGAGGTGTTCGAATCTCCCTCTGCCGAGTTCGCGATGGACGACGACGAACATGCGGTGAACGACACCGACCGTGACGACGCCGACAGAGACCAAATCACCGTCAAACAGCCGACGCGTTTCGAGAACGCGCGACGACTCCCCTTCACCCTCGACGAATTTTCATCCAGCGAGGATGAACGCGACGCCGCCGACACCGAAACCGCCGCTCGTCGAGCCTCCGCGACGACGCTCTCGTCGACGCCCTCGGATTCCCACCTCAAGCGTCAGATGAGTGCCAAGAAACCTCTTCGTCTCACCGTCGCCGTCGCCAAGCTCGTCGTCCTCGGACGCTCGCAGCGAGACGCCATCGAGGCGTTGAAACACGTCGACGGCAACGACGTCGCCGCCGCCAACGAGTGGCTCGATCGTCGAGACGCGGCTATGGCGTCCCAGTAGCACTAGCATCGCCCCGCGTGTGTTGTAGCACCACGCACGCACTCAAAGCGCATCCACCCATCCTCCGTCGTCGGCGGCGGTTACTCGCGTCGCCGAGTCGCGTTCCCTCACACGCGCGCGCGGACTCGACGTTCGCTCGGAGGCGTCGATCGAACGTAGAAATCTGGCGAGATGGTGCGCGTCGGTGGATACGAACGCGCGCGCGCGAACGAAACGACGACGACGAGCGCGTTCGACGAAGACTTGAATGAAATCTCAAAACGACACGCGACCGATGACCGACGACTGACGCTGACGCCTCGCGCCTGACGCCCGACGCGCGCGACGCAGATGATCAAGGTGAAAACGCTCACGGGCAAGGAGATCGAGATCGACATCGAGCCCACGGACAGCGTCGAACGGATCAAGGAACGCGTGGAGGAGAAGGAGGGCATTCCGCCGGTGCAGCAGCGATTGATCTTCGGAGGGAAACAGATGAATGACGATAAGATTGCAAAGGATTACAATATTGAGGGTGGAAGCGTGTTACACTTGGTGCTCGCTCTGAGAGGCGGCGCGTGAGCGCGTGGGCGGTGATGAGGATGAGTATCGAAAGACGAGACGACGACAGACTCGAGCGAGTGTACCTAGATAGACTAATAATGAATCGCTGAATTACAACTGCATCACTTTACGCGGTCTTCATAAACATGGTTCGGAGGATGACCTCTTCGCTACCGACCGCCGGCTTGGAGAGCTGTTCAGCCGCGGCTTTGTAGGTGGCCGGCGCACAGGTAAAGTTGACGACGACTTGGTACGCGTCGGGGTAGCCCTTGATTTCGTATGCGTTCGGCTTCAATCCGTGCTCGGTTTGTTCCCAAGCCTCCAAACCCTCGCCAAACATCGTCTTGAACCCTTCCACAGCGCTCGCGCGCGTGGCGTCGTCGCAATCCGGTCGCAACAACATGACACCCTCGTACGCCGTCGGGACGCCCTTCTTCACCACGGCGCGCGTCTTTTGGCGCTCGCCGCGACGAGTCGTCGTCGCGCGCGTCGGCGCGAGGACACTGGTGTTCACTGTTTTCGAAACACATCACGGGCGCGCGTTCGTCAGTCTTCCATTCGCGTCGACATCTTCCCCTCTCCCTCCCTCGCGCCCTCTCGCCTCTCCCCCCCTCTGCTGAGGTTTTAGGGTCAACGCATCGTCACGTCATCGTCGTCGTCGTCGCGTTCGTCGTCATCGCGCGCGACAGCGACGACGACGCACGCGTGACGTCGTGACTATTTCCCCACGCGCGTTCGACCGGTCGCGCGCGTCGTCGTCGCCTCGCATCGCGCGTCGTCGCGTCGTCGGGGCGTCCCGGCGGCCGGTGCCGACGGACGCGCGCGATTCGACGAACGGGCGACGACGACGACGACGACGCGAGCGCGCGCGAGACGATGACGACGCGCGCGAGACGAAAATGAAACGCGTTCGATCGATCGCGCGCACCTCGGAGGGCGTGCATGACGCGCGCGTGTCGTGTTGTGTCGTCGCGATGCGTGAAAGCGCGTGTTTCGTACAACCCTACGTACTGTACAACCCTCCTCGGTTAGCGCTCGCGAGGCGACGGCGCGGCGGACGGGATGGCGTGGTCGTGCCACGTGTCGCCGTGACAATGGACGACGCGTGGGAGATGATTGGGATCGGATGGGAAGCGCAGACCTCGCGCGTCGGAGCGCATGGCGCTGATGAATGGGACGGAGGCGCCGATACGGGTCTCGTCGTATCGCGCGGCCGCGCGCGCGCCCGAGGTCCAGTCGAGGATCTCGAAACATCTCGACGTCGAGTCGAGGAGACAATCGTACTCGTCCACCGGACGCTCTTTGAGTCTAAAATTGAACGCGATGGGCATCCACGCGCGCTCGAATCCGTGTGCCCACTCCAACGCCGCGAGGTATTGGAAATCGTGCGAGGTGAGTTTACCGTCGCACGACGTGAGTCTGAGGATGGCGTCGTAAAACGAACGCGTGCGGATTCGAACCATGTCGCGCGTGACGGCGAAATTCGCCGACATGGGCCAACGGATGGTGTCGCCGAGCTCGCGGTGGCTCAGGCGCCATCCGGGAAACTCGTCGGGTCTCGACGCGTCGTCCTCGAGCTCGGACGCGCTCGCGCCCTTACCGATGTCTTCAAAAAATGTGGTCAATAATAAACTGAACATGTGCGTGTATTTGTAGGACGGAACCAACCGTTCTTCCTTGACGCTTTCGGCCACGAACGTCTCGGCGGTGATGTTGGTCGGACTCCGTTCGCCGCCGCGCCACTCGTGTTCCATGTTCGTCGCTCTCTCTCGCACGAACGCCTCCGGGTTCGCCTCGTTCTCGGCGGTTTTCAGCTCCGTCAGAAACGATCGCAACGTCGCGTGTAAAATTCTGTCGTCGTGCGCGAAGATGGAGATGGGCGCCAACTCGTCGTACGCTTCTCGCATGTACCACGCCATCGCCGGCACCTCTCGCCCCTGCGAGTTGGGCATCTCCGCGCACATCCACAAGTGCTTCCGCACGTCCTCGCTCACGTCCTCGCATCGACTCTCGGGCGTCTTGGCGATGAGCACTATTCCTAAAGTTTTCCTGGATAATCCCTCGAACCGTTTCGCGAAGTGTTCGACGCCGTTTCCGCAGCACCACGTCACCACGTACGCCACCGACGGCGCGACGTCCGCGCGCCACACCTTGTTCGCGGGAAAACCGACGCGTTCCTCGCCCTCCAACACGCGCGCCGCTTCGGACCACGACCGCACGTCATCCACCGACGCGTTCGGCGGTGCGACACCTCCAACCTCCAGAGGTCTCGACCGCGTCACCATCGCCCCCGTCGCCCCCGCGCTCGTCTCCAACCGTCGCCGACGCGCGTCTCTCGCCGTCCCGCGCGCGTCTCTCGCGTCGCGCGCCGCCGCCATCGATCCCACCATCCCCGCGCAGGTCACCATCGCCAGCACCACCACCAACGTTCGCCGACGCGTCGTCATCCCTCGCCCTCGAGTCTCACGCGCCGGCGTCGACGCGGACGAATCGAATCGAATCGAATCGAATCGAATCAATCACAGATGGATGTCCAACAGATGGATGTCCAACCGAACGCGTCCCCGCGGTGCGTTCCGAGCACCGACGAGAGAGACGAGAGAGACGAGAGATTGAGAGATTGAGAGATTGAGACCGAGGATCGACCGATCCCTCGTCCGCGCGTCCCGCTCTCCCGCGTCGTCGTCGTCGTCGTCGTCGTCGTCGTCGTCGTCCGATGGCACATCATCGAATGTCCTCAACCCTAAACCCTAAACAACGACCCCCACTGGCATCACCACATGGCCTACGAGACACGTACGATACGCATACACTCGCCCCGGTGACGTATAAAAAAACAAACCCTCGACATCCCACCCGACGTCCCCGCGCGTCGCGAGAGACGCCCGCAGACGTCGACGGGGAACATGCGCGCGACGGCGGTGTCCGCGCGAGCGCGATGCGTCGTTCCGTCGTCTTCGCGCGCGTCTCGCGCGTCTTCACCGACGACGACGGCGTCGTCATCGTCGTCGTCATCGATCGGGAGGGTCGGCGCGAGACGCGCGCGCGTCGTTCGGTCGCGCGCGTCCGCGACGATCCCGCGCGCGAGGCGCGTTGACGGCGCGGACGTGGACGATGAACTCGCGCGCGCGAAGGAAGCGCTCGAGAGCGCGGAAGCGGCGGAGTCGGAGTCGGCGGCGGGACGCGGGTTTGAAAACCTCGCGCGAGGGCTGGGCCGGGCGCTGAGCGCGAACGACGACGTCGCGGCGCCGGGGATCCCGAGCGCGGTGATGCGAGAAGCGAGACCGACGGTGATGCCGACGAAGGTGCCGAGATGGTGCGCGCCGTTCGTGGATGCGTATTTCGTGGATCACTCGGCGCAGGCGCGCGCGCTGCGAGATGGGAGACAATGGGACGCGAACGCGGAGGATAAACAGTACGAGGCCATCGCGAGGATGATGCGAGACGGGACGAACGAGGATATGAACGATTTAAAAGCGGACTATCCGAAGTTGGGGAAGATGCTGTCGAGATTGCGTCGAGCGAGACGGGCGAATCGCGAGGAGAAGGAAGACACGTACCCGGATCCCGACGTCAAAAAGATCAAGTTTGGACCGCAGCGAGTGATGGAGAAGATGGGCGTGCATCCGCGCGTGGACGGTGAGGCGACGTACGCGCAGTTTATGGAATTTTTAGATCGTAGAGAGGTGACTCGGGTGCTGTTGTACGACGAAGGGAACATGGCCATCGTCGAAATTGGCGGTCCATCGTCGCACTTGGATCCGGGCGCGGACGTCATTCGATGGAAGGTGATGATTCCGGGTGACGCGCACGACGAGGTGACGCGCGCGTGTCAGAGGGCGTTCTACACGAAACCGGCCAACCCGGACGACGTGTTCACGCCGGCACAGACGTCTTGTCAATTGTTTATGAACATTCGACCATGGAACTACGCCGTTCATGGGGCGCGCAACTGGCTCATGGCGGGTACATTTTTCTGGTTCATCGGCGCGGTGGTTGAATCGGCATACACGGCGGATAGAAGCTCGGACGTCTTGAGAAAGCGCGCAAAGGCGCAGAAGGCGCAGAATGAGCGCGACGCTCTCGCGGAACAAATGGGCAAGTCGAAGGCAAAGTTGATGAAGAAGCATCAGTCGTCGGTGCGTTTCAAGGATGTCGCGGGACAAGACATGGTGGTTCGAGAGTTCCAGACCATCATAGACATCATGAAAGGAAGTCCAAAGTATAAGGGTCGCTTCGTGGAACCGCCCAAGGGGATTCTTTTGGAAGGTCCGCCGGGTACGGGGAAGACGCTTCTCGCAAAAGCAGTCGCGGGAGAGGCTGGGTTGCCGTTCTTTTACGCCAACGGTTCTGAATTCGTCGAGATGTTCGTGGGCGTCGCCGCGAGTCGCATGCGCAACCTGTTCAAGCGCGCGCGTTTGAACGCGCCGTCCATCATTTTCATCGACGAGCTCGACACGATCGGTCGTAGCCGCGCCGCGAACGAGTTTCGCGATTCGTCGACGTCCGAGCGAGAGCAAGGTTTGATGCAAATGTTAGTGGAGATGGATGGTTTCAACAATAAGGAGACGGGCGAGGCTGTGTTGGTGATCGGCGCGACAAACTTAGCGGCGCAACTCGATCCCGCGCTCTTGCGTTCGGGACGTTTCGATCGCGTCTACCACATCGGAGTTCCCTCGACGGCGGAGGGTCGCATGCCTATTTTGCAAGTGCACGCACGCGACTTGAACATCAGCCGCGAGGGCGACGACAAGTACGCGAGCGATGCCTTTTTGCACCGCGTCGCCGATCTCACGACTGGTTTCTCGGGCGCCGAATTGGCCAACCTGTTGAACGAGGCAGCCATCCTGAGCGTCAGAAATGACAAGAGCATGATTGATTTGGAGGATATTGAAGCCATTCTCGAAAAGCAAGCCGTCGGTCTCATTAGCGCGCCGCTCGAGGACGGTTGGGGTAAGGAACACTTGGCCATTATCGAAGCCACCAAGGCTGTGTTGTGTTGCGCGCGTCCGGACATGACACCCGAGTTGTTACAAGTCTCCATTCGCCCGAGAGGGTCGCAAATGTCTGGCATCATTCTCACTGACAGGTCGCCCGAAGCCGAGGCGGAGATTCACGCCAATGACGGACCAGACACGCTCGATTATTACATCGAGTCTCTCGCCGTCATGCTCGCCGGTCGATGTGCTGAATTGCACTTCTTCGGCCCCGATGGTGTCTCCATTAGCACCAACGAAGAGGTCGCGGTGGCTGCGGAGATGGCGTATGAAATCGTCACGGAATCCGGCTTGTATCCGGATAAGCGCGTCGTGCCCGTCTTTGATCCCATCATGCTCCACGAATTTAGAATTCCTAGAGAAGGCATGGAGGAGGGCACGCAAGACGTGATGATGCGCGCGCACAAGCGCGGCGTCGAGCTCGTCAAGGAGTACGCGCCGCTCATTGAACGCGTCAGCAGTCAGCTCCTCGAGACGGAGCGCATGTACGGTTCGCAGGTGCGAACCATGGTGACGCAATACGAGAAGGAGATTCTCGGTGACAAAAAGTCGACATCGCCGTCCTACGCGGACGAAATAGCAAAGTAAATAGACGATTGTAATGGCGCATTAGAGCCTGGATGCTAACTATTCGCTCACTATATACATTACACACTATGCGGCGGCGGTCCGTTCGCGGTGGCGTTCGACGTAATGCTCGACGGCGTAACAGACGCACATCGGGCAGGACACAGCGCATTTTTTCATTCCGTAATCTCGTTCGAGAAGCGCGGAAACGACGGGGAGATCGAGAATGCTTAAACGCCTCTTTGCGTCTTCGACGGCGCGTTCTAAATCCGCCGCGCTGTATCGATGTCCGCACGTGAAGACCCAGCATCGAGATGCGCCGTCGCTCGAAATCGCGTCGAGTTCCATGGCGTCGAACGGACGCGTCTCGATGCACTCGGGCGCGTCCAATCGATGTATGATGTCGTCTTTGATTCTGTCCCAGAGAATCTCGATGGTGACGTCCCCTTTCGTGGAGTACTTGACCTCGTCTTCGGCAATGCGATGCTTGGCGACGTCGAGAACGAATCGACCGCTAAACCGAAAGCCGAGATCGCGCTCGAGCACCATCTGCATCGCCTCGGCGTGTCCCTTGGACACTAAGAGCTCGCGAAGATTACTCTCCAATTCATCCAGCGCGAGTTCGTGTCGCATCCAGCACGTGGCGACATCTTGGATGGCTTTCGCGCGAGCGCCGTTCGACTCGACGCGCGGAAGGTAACTCTCCATCGCGAGTTCGAGCTCCGCCTGGAGCGTCGACGGCGACATGTCTTCCTCCGATGCGTCTGCCTCCAAGGAGGCGATGTGACACATGGCTGCGATGGCGAAATTCTCCGTCGTCTTCGCCACTTCCTCGGCGATCGCAAACTTACGCTTGTCCAGACACTTGGAGACGACCCACGCAAAGAGACCGGGTTCCTCTTCGAGCATGGCTGAGATGTTCTCCACGACGGCGTTTTCGTCGTCCAGGTACAACAAAATCGTGAGCTGAATCTCTCGAGCGCCAGTGACTCCCAAAAGTCTCGCCTCGTGCGCCATGTTCACGAGAGACCACAACTCATCCGTCGTCAAGGTTTCGTACACGAGTTCCAACGGAGACGCCTCGCGCACCTCGGACGTGTCGCTCTTCAATCCCAATGCGATGGTGATGTCGTGTAAGTCTTCCATGGTTTGCGTCGCCGTGACGTAAAAAGTGACGTTTGAGTCCCAGAACACGAGCGGTTTAGACTCCCACGGACGCACGTCGCCGTCGCCTTGCTGCTCAGCTTGCAGCATCGAGTTGGCGGTGATGCCGCCGAGCATGTGTAAGCTTTCGACGGTGGAAGAGGACGAGAGAAGCACGGTGAACGACGCCTTGACACGTTCGGAGTACACATCTTTCGCGCATGACGCGATGACGGCCGTGCTGACCGCTTTCGCCGCCTCTAACGCGACAATGGCGGCGCTCGCTGAGCACGCGACGTCTCGTTGCACTCCGGCGTCCTCCGTCGTCTCGATGGCCTCGCCGATCACTCGTACGAGTTCAAGCACGGTCTGTTCGGGCGAACGCTCTTCTTTCAGGTCCAATGCGTTCAATTGGTCCGCGACGGCCGTTCCCATGTCCGTCGCACCGCTGAACGCGACCGCGTTGGACGCCTCGCACCACGCGTGCAGATGCGCATGCGCGGCGGCCGCCGTCTTCAACCACGACAAGTTCGCCTGTCCCCCGTACGCCTCGACGGAGGCTCTGTGAAAGTTTGACAGCGCCTGAGACGCTTCCCATACCTCGAGACTGAGAGAGATGAAATCTTTGAGCGGTTTGCCCGTCTTGCCGAATAAATCTCTCGCGCGAGAAAAGTTTTCTCGCTTGAGTTCGAGTCGCGCCGCCTCCACAAAGACGGGCATGTGATCTTCGTTCAGAACCTTTGCGACGAGTTTTAAGCGTTCATCTCGATCGATTCCGGTGCTGAGCGCCTTGTCATCGTACGCGTCGCGCTCGATCGGCGTCCACGCGTCTGCACTCGGAGGCACGTCGACGCCGTCGCCTTCATTGACATCCACGAAGGCTCGCAACGCGGACGCGATGTTGCCGCTCGGCTCGAGCTTGTACACCCCATACGACGTCAACAGCATGCACCCGCACAACGTCTCGCGTCGACGAACGTAAGTTTCTGGGAACGGGCCCGGGAGAAACTTTTTTGGCACGCCCGCCGAGCGCGGGACGTGAAACGTTTGCAACGTACACGATTTCGACCCATCCGCGCCAAAGCGTCTCGCCAAGACGTGCACGGAAGACGTGAACGACGAGAGATCGGCGAGATCTTCTTCACCGAACACCGGTTCTCGCACGAGAGCGAAGATCAAGTCATCCGTCACGTGCACGGCGACGGTGTGCTCGGGTAATTCGTGCGTCGATTTCGGCGTTTTTCGTTCGTCGACGTCGTACAGTTCTAGTTTTTGACGATCTATCAACGCCGCGATGACGCACACGCTCGTCGTCATGTCGTCATCGCCGTCGGCGTGTATTTTGTGCACGCTCAGCGTCACATGTCGTCCCTCTCGAACACCGTATTCATCCGCCAGTGCGTGCGCCGCGAAATCGTGCGTCCCGGCGGCATCCGGTAACGACTCCGCCACCATCGACGTCTCCACCTTGCCCTTATTCACCGTCGACGATTTCACGACGCGTGCCATTCGTTCGAGCATGAGCGTCCATACTTCACCGTCGAATCCATTGATGACGAGGAATTGTGACGATTTCCCTCGCGCGAGCTCGGCGTTGGCGCACTTGGCGCCGACGACGCACGCGCCCAACGGCGAACCCTTCGCCACGTCCCACGCGCGCACCTCACCGTCCGCACCGACGCATATCGCAACGACCGGATCCGCGCGCTCCGGTTCTAATCGTCTGTACCACCACACCGCGCTCACCGGTTTCGTGCCCCGAGACGCCAACACCCGCATCGCCGGCGACGATTCCGCGTCCCTCGTTAACTCCCAAATCGGCACCACGTACACCCCCCCTGCTGCCGTGCAACACAACAATCGATCGCCGTCCATCGAATGTGCCATTGCCGTGATCTTCGCCCGAGATCCTTCGTACCAGGGCGCCAGTCTCTTCGTTCGAGGCGCGCGTTGATCCCTCGCCGCGATGAAATTTTCAACCTTGGCCGACCGTGGCGCCGCGTCTGCGCCATTCTCGACGCCGTCGTCCTTCCTGTTCGCTCCGTCCCCAAATCCGGACGTCGAGCAAGCCAACGCGTACCCGTTTCCGACGCCCACGTCATCGTTCCCATCCTCGCTCGCGAACGTCCCTCTCGCGCACGACGCCGCGAGGAATTCCGTCGTCGTCGTCGTCTCCTCGCCCGTCGTCTCCCGCTCGCTCGCGTTCGTCTCCCCCCCCGATTCGCTCGTCAGGCCGAACATGGCGGAGATACTGAACGATCGATCCACTCGTCGGTCGTCGCGAACGCGCGAGACGCGTCGCGCGCGCGCGTCCACGCCGAGCGTCTCCACGATGCGAAACAATCCACACTCCAATCGAATCGCGCCGTCATCTCCCGCCGTCGACGCGTCATCGTCTCCCGACGCGTCGCGATCGACGCGCGGTGCGTCCGCGTACGTCTCTCGCACGTGCGCGTCCATGACGCTCGCGCGCGCGTCGCGGCGTGCGACCGATTGTGATGTCGCCGTGCCATTCGCCATTCGTCGTCGAGTCATGCCGAGCGCGCCCGACGCGCTCGACCGCCTTCGCGAGGACGCCGAGCGCGTCTTGAGCGACGTTCGCGACCCGTCGACGCTATCTCGGTACGGTGCGACGCACGGCGCGACGTTGGACGCGTCCGATGTGCGCGTCGTTGAGAAATTGTTTCGCACCCTCGCCGCGCTCGACGGCGACGATTGGCGCAAAGCCAGCGCCGCGAACGGGGCCGAGGTGTACAGACGCGCGTCCGCGGACGCGTCCACGCGCGCGCATCAGGTGCTGGGGGTGACGGAGACGCGCGCGACCGCGGACGAGGTGTTTGATTTCTTTAGCGCGGCGAGCGAATTCGACAGACACTTTGGAATATTGGACGACATGTTCAAGGGCGGGGACGTGCTGTCGTTTCGATTGTACGACAACATGCTCGGCGAGGAATCGTCGTCTTCGAATTCGAACTCGTCGAACGCGGCGACGCTCGAGCGGACGAGCGGTCCGGGGTCGAAAAAACTCTTCGCGAAGAATCCGTTTTCGCGCGCGCCGAAATTCGGCGAACTCTTCGACCGGTTGGAGAGATCGGCTGAGAGTAAGACGCGGGCGTCGAGCGAGGCGTCGACGGCGACGGCGAATGCGGTGGCAGCGACGGCGAGGGCGATGTCACCGGCGATGACGGCGTTGGACGACGTCCCGAGGGCGAGGGCGGAGACGACCAATCCGCTCGGGTGTCGACCGGGACACGCCATTTTGCGAGGGACATTTAAATTACCCTCCATCATACGCGATCGAGACTTTGTGTGGGAACAGTTGACGATGAAGATGCCGAACGGGGCCGTCGTTGTCGCCGCGCAATCCATCGAGAACGGCGTCGTCAACGCCGTGGCGCCGCCGACGGAGGGGCACGTGCGCGGTTCGATTTTGGTGTCGGGATACTACGCCGCGCCGAACGCGCAGACGGGGGGATCGACGCTGTATTACGTCGTGCAAGCCGATCCGAAGGGACAACTTCCGATGTGGGTGGTCAACTTGGTCGCCCCGGATCAGGCGCAAAACGTCGCGCGTCTGCGAGATCACCTTGACGGCGTCGAATCGCCGAAGAAGAAAAAGTGAGCACGCGCACGCTCGTCTACAACACCTAAACCCTTAACTACTCTATCTATCTATGTATTTTGCGATGAATTCTACGTAGCCTTTATCAGAACGCGTCCACGATGTCGCACCCGTACTCAGCGCGCGCCATGCGCGCGATAATCATCTCCAAGAGGGCGGGTTCGCGACCGACGGCGTCTAAAAATCCCTCGACGTGTCTCAATTTTTCAATCTCGTCATCCACCCCGACGACGCGTTCTTTCGGTGAAATTTGCGCGCGCGCGAGAGCGCGCGTCGGTGACGACCACGTGTGCGCGCACAGGAGCATCGCTCGCACCGCTTGTCGAAACGTCGCGGGAAAGTTTGCGTGCGTCTCGCGCGACCAATACGTCGGGACGCCGACGCGCCACGCGTTGACGACGCCTCCGTCGCACGTTGCGCCGTGCATCTCGTCTCTCGCGGGGGAAACGGCGAGTAGACTCGGAAGCGTGCGTCTATGGCCGCTCGTGTCGCAAAACTCTTGCGGCGGGTGGAGAGATGTCACCAAGGCGCCGTTTCCAGAGTTGACGACCCACACGCTTCCGTCTCGATGCGCCAAGAATAAATTCGTGCCCACGGCGCAGAGCGATCCGCAATCTATGAAGACGTTGGACGCGCCGAGACCCTCTATCGGAAACCTATTCACCTCCGATCCGTCCTCGGCGTCTAAAACGACGAGTTTTAACGCGGAATCCGGCGCCGCGTACGTCGTCCCCACCACGAGCTCGTCGCACGAACACGTCGCCACCCTCGACGTCATCCCTCGACCTCGATCGACGCACGCGGCACCGGCGAGAAAAATCCCCCGTCCCGGCTCCCGTCGCGATCGCCACACCAATTCGACTTTTTTTTCAGACGACCGCACGCGCACGCACACGACGCTCTTTTGGTCCATGGACGTCGTCGCCACCGCGCCGCGCGCGTCCACCGTGCAATACGCCGACGACGTCCCGATCCACGTGTTCTTCGCCATCGACGCGAATCCCTTACACTCACCCGACCCCGTCAACGGCTCCATCGTTTTCGCGTCCCACACGCACAGACTCGTCCCCCCTCCGCCGTGTCTCGCCAGTAACAGCCCGCCCGTCGACGCCAACCGACTCGCGCGCGTCGCCGCCGCGTCCCTCGCCGAGACCACGACCCGTCCCCATCCCGGAGGCGTGACGCGCGACATCAACACCACGCGCAACGACGTCGTTTCCGAGCTGCAATCATCGCTCCGCTCGCACGCATACTTCCACACGGAGCCGTCCATCATGCCCAGCGCGAACGCGTCCTCCTCCGTCGTCGTCGCGCACGCGCTCGCCACCCCCCTCGCCCCCACCGCGAGCGTCCACCGTCGCGCCTTCCCGCGCGCGAAGAGCGCGACGGCGTCACCGTCGAGCGCGGGCGCGCATCCACCGACGACGAGCGTCGAGCGCGAGCGCGCGAGCGCGTGCGCCTCGAAATCGAGCAGCGCGCCGCGTCGTAATCGATCGTCGTCCGCGTCGTCGTCGCGCGTAAACGACGCCCGGACGCGCGCGCGTTCGGACGAGGCGTAATCGTCCGCGCCGTACGCGCTCGTCGCGCACCGCGAGCGCGATCGCGCGCCGCGCGCGGGGCGCATCGATGAATGATGTGTCGACGCGCGCCGCCGGTCGGTCGTCCCTCGGCACTCGACGACGCTCGAACGCGCGCGAACGGGAGGGCGAGGGACGATCGCGAGCGAGGGAGGTGGAGATGTCGGACGCCGTCGTGGACGCCGCGCGCGCGCTCGCGGACGCGAACGTCGCCATGGATGCGCGCTTTTCGGCGCTCTTTCGTCTTCGGTCGCTCGGGACGGAGGACGCCGTGCGGGCGCTCGTCGAGCGTCTCGATCGCGAGCGGGAGGCGAGCGCGCTGATGCGACACGAGGTGGCGTTCGCGCTGGGACAGATGGGGGCGACGGGGGCGATCGAGGCGCTGTGCGAGACGCTGGCGGATTCGAGCGAGAATGGCATGGTTCGACACGAGTGCGCCGAGGCGTTGGGGGCGTTGGGATCGGAGCACGCGCGGTGCGTCGAGGCGTTGCGAACGGCGTGTGTGGATGAGAAGCGTGAGGTGGCGGAGACGGCGGCGTTGGCGCTGCGGAAATTGGAGCGACACGGGCGAGAGATGTCGGGAAGCGCGCGAGGGAGCGCCAAGGAACGCGCGAGCGCGAGCGTCGAAAAGAGCGAGAACGAGGGGAAGACGCCGTATCTCAGCGTCGACCCCGTGCCGGCGATGCCGACGGAAACTGATTTCGAGGAATTGCGACGAATCGTGTGCGACGAGGAGGAGGAGATGTGGAATCGGTACGGGGCGATGTTCGCGCTGAGAAATAAATCGTACGCGAGTCGAGACGCGAGCGATGCGTGCGCCGACGTCTTGGGACGCGTGCTCGGCGCGAGCGCGAGCGCACTGTTGAAACATGAGGTTTGTTACGTCTTGGGGCAGTTGCAAAGCGCCAGTCCGGGCGCGAGAGACGCGCTGATTAGATGTTTGGAGGACACGAGCGAACATCCCATGGTTCGACACGAAGCCGCCGAGGCGCTCGGATCCATCGCGCACGAGAGCACCAAGGATTACCTCACCAAGTACGCCAAAGACCCAGAACCAATCATCGCCGAATCGTGCGAGGTTGCCCTGAGCATCATGCACCAAGAGCAAGAGGGGTTCATCGTCACCGCCGAGGGCCACCGCGTCGACGCCACCACCGCGTGACGCCGACGACTCGATGTACGTCTCGCGGTCACGCGCACACATTTATTAATCATTCTTCCACACCATAATTCGACGAACCGATTCATTCATTCATTCATTCATTCATTCATTCGCGCATGCACGGCCATTGCCCCGCTCGCTCGTCCCAGCGCGCGCGACATTCCTCGGCGTCCCGCGCGCTCATGGCCGCCCCCGCCGGCGCCCCGCGCCTTCCGCCCGAGGTCAACCGCACGCTGTACGTGCGAAACCTCCCGTTTAACATCACCCCCGAGGACATGTACGAGATATTCGGCAAATACGGCGCCGTGCGACAGATTCGTCTCGGGGATGTCAAAGCCACCAAGGGCACGGCGTACGTCACGTACGAGGACATCTTCGACGCCAAGACGGCGTGCGAAAAACTCAGCGGGTTCAACGTCGCCAACAGGTACCTCATCGTCCTGTACCACTCCAACGCCAAGGCGGTGGCGAGCAGGGAGGCGGTCGAGGCCAAGGCGCGCGAGACGGCGGAGCTCCAAAGACGACACGGCGTCACCGGCGAGCAGGGAACCGCGTGACGCGCGCGCCGTCGAGCTCGGACGTGTCGTGTATGTGTAGTAGTCGAGTTGTTTTTTAATGACCATAGCCCACAGGTAGCCCAGACGCGCGCTGCGAGACGCCGTTCCCCGCGCCCCTCTTCTCTCCCACTGGCGCCCAAATCGAGCCCGACGTCAGACCGCGCATGCGCGCGAGCGGGGCGCGTCCGTACGTCGCCGGAGGGATCATTATCTGGGCGCTCGCGCTACAGGCGCACGTGTGGTCCATTCCCAACGACGATCTTCGACGACTTCGCGGTGAGACGCACGCGCGCGTATCTCTGTTCGGCGCGAACGTGGATGCGCCTCGGTCGAACACGAGCGCGACTGACGCCGGCGGTGCGTCGCGAGGGGGCGCGACGGGCGACGACGCGTGATCGCTGTCGCGCGCGCGCGGTCGTTATGGAAAGAGTGCACGTGGGAACGCTGTTGTCGACGTGCGTCGACGCGGCGACGAGAGGATGCGCCGAGATACGAAGGGTGCAGCAAGCGCGAGAGGAGGCGGCGAGCGACGATGAGGAGGCATTCGTGGTAACGAGAAAGGAGGCGAGCGATCCGCGCTCGGCGCTGACGGAGGCGGATTTGGCGGCACAGAGCGCCATCGCGAGCGCGTTGCGCGCGAGGTGGCCGACGGCGAACATCGTGGGCGAGGAGGACGGAAGCGCCGAGGCGGCGCCGATGAGTCCTAAAAAAGGAGCGGCGTTGCGGGAAGATTTGTGCGTCGCGATCGATGCGTGCGATGACGAACGGTTGAAGACGTTGGAGGTGGATATGGAGGACGTTACGGTGTTCATCGATCCCGTGGACGGGACGCGGGAATTCGTCGAGTCGCGTCTGCACGCGGTGCAGTGTTTGATAGGCATCGCCGTGCGAGGACGCGCGGTTGCGGGAGCGATCGGTCTACCGTTTCCGGACGGATCGATCGATGCCTCGGACGCGTGCGTTGTGTACGGCGCGGTGGCGCCGGGGGCGAAACGAGGCGCGGCGGGGACGCACGGCGCGCGAGGCGAAGCGCGGTCCATTCGGTACGATGTCGAAGACGCGAGCGTGCGGTCGGTGGCGGGTGATTCGAAGAACGCGGCGCTCACCGCGGCGAAAGAAATCGTGAGATCGACCGCCGTCGCGAGTGGGGCGACGCACGCGCACGGTACCATCGGCGGTGCGGGGAATAAGTTGCTCGCCGTCGCTGAGGGTCGCGCCGAGTACGCGTTGATGCACTTCGGAACGTCGTTGTGGGACACGTGCGCGCCCGAGGCGATCGTTCGCGCGTGTGGAGGTAAAGTTACCGATTTATACGGCGCGCCGTTGATGCACTACGAGGATTCCCCCGCCGGTTTGATTAACCAACTCGGCGTCGTTGGCTCGTCCGAGCGATGCGAGGGCGGTGTATCGCACGACGCCATGTGCGCCGAGATGCGCAAGAATGCCGATTTGAAGAAACTTCTCGACCGATTCACGGGCGGTGACAGTTCGCTCGCGCACGGCGGCGACGGCGGTCAAGCGAGCGACGTCGCGCGGTGTCTCGGAGGCGCGCCACTGTCCACGAGCGATGTCGGCGCGCGCGTCTTACGCGCACTCGGCGTCAACGGCGACGACGTCGCTCTGCGCGGCTACGCCGCGCCCGAACGAGACGCCGTTCGCGGATTGATGAGCGACGCGTGCAGAATCTACTTGAAATGGTCCAAGGACACCGACCCGACGCTGCCTCGATCGGCGTTTTACAAAAAAGTCGACATGGGCAATTTGGAGTACATGCGAACCAAACAAATTACGCAACCGTTGAAAATCGCGCGCGATAGCAAGAGTTACGCCGTCGAATCGTCCTTCCTTGCCTCGGACGCGGCCAAGGCTTTGGAACAGGCTGGTATCGGCGTTCCCGTGTGTTACGCCGCGGATTTACGACCGGTACCGAACGATCCCATCGAGAGTAAGTTTTCCCTCTTGCTCGAAGATTTCCACCCGGACGACGGATGGCAACAGGCGCGCATGCTGAGTCCCGATCAAGCTGAGTGCGCGCTCAGAGCCCTAGCGCGCATGCACGCCTTTTTCCTTCCTGGCAGCTCGTTCCGCGCATCTTCCACGGCGGCAAACGACGCCCTCGTGAACGCGGTGTGGAACTCGGGCGGGTACTGGCAACCGAACATGCAACCGGACGAACAGATGGATGTCCTGACGAGCGCGTGGGAGACGCACATGTTGAGCTTCGGCGCGGCGATCGATGCGGAACCGACCATCGATCAGGCGGTGGCGCGCACGGTGGGCGCGCGATTGCAAGCGGTGTCGCGACGAATAGGCGCCGAGACGCACCCGTTCAGTGGATGTCCGGGCGCGGACGACGTCTTGCACGATGGCGGCGCACGATTGGCGGCGTTAAAAACCATCATTCACGGTGATCCGAAATCTGGAAACATTTTCGAGCGACACGTCGACGAGACGAGTTCGTGGGAGATCGGTCTGATTGATTTCCAATGGACGGGGATCGGGCTCGGAGGCACGGACGTGGGGCACTTTATGTGCGCCTCGGTGGCGCCGGAGGGTTTGAGCGCCGACGGAAGCGCCGAACGCGCGCTCGTCGATGTCTACTACCGCGCGTTCTGCGAAGCCGCAGCCGAGTTCGGGGCGATTTCGAGTGTCGAAAACGCCGGAAAAGAATTGCTCACGCGCGAGGAGTTACAAGTTCAATACGAAAACGGTGTGTTGGACACGATGCGATGCGTCTTCGGGTACCAATGGCTTCGCGTCAAGGCGTCGCCAGAATCTCTCGCCAAGAACGCGATGTCCATCGGTCGAAACAGTTATAACAAATCGCTTCCGAACGCGCTCTGGATGATTCGTTCGGCTGATTTGTACCTGAAATCTCGCGAAGCGAGAACGATGAGTTGATGCGATGTATTGATTACAATTGAGCCATTATTGATAAGCGTCGTTCATCGCGCGCACGCGCTTTGCTTGGATCGAAGCTCCACCGTGTACTTTTCCGGCACGGCGTCCCGCTCCATTTCCTTGATTTTTCGCAGTCTGATGCGTTCCAGTGCGTCTCGTTCCCTCGCTTCTCGCTTCCGCGCTTCCTCCGCGTCCCTCACCTCGCGCGCCTTATCGCGACGTTTCTCCTCCTCGTTGGATTGGATTTGAACGATTAAATCCTGCTTGTGCGCCACGGCTGCCTCACGCCTTGCCTCGAGTCGCGCTCGCTCCAACTCGAGCTGCACCTCGTACTCGCGTCGAAAACGCTCCGCGCTCGCGCGCTCGCTCTCTTTTTCCTCCTGCACCGATCGCACTTTTTCTTCGCGTTGCGCGATGCGCGCGCGCATCAAATCGTCTTGCATGCGTCTCTGCTGCTCGCGCTCGGCGGTCTCCTTGGCGCGCATCTCGCGTTCATATTCGTCATGAAGTTTGTGCGCGCGAACAAGGTCTTGTTCGGCTCGACCGTCGATGTATTTTTCTTGCATCGAGCGCAGTCGTGCAGTCTCAACCTCTTTACGCTTTCTCTGTTCCTCCTCCTCGGCGGCTTGCGCCGCTTCGCGTTCCTCCTTGCATCTGAGATACTCCATCGCACGTTCGTCCTCCTCGCGCTCTTTTCGCTCAGCTTCGGCTTTGCGTTCAATCTGCGCGGTGTTTTCGCGATTGATTTCCTCGAGCAATCGGAGCGATGCGTCGCGCTTTCGCTGCTTCTCCGCGGCATCTTCCTCGATGGCGCGGCGAATGTCCTCGACGCGCTTTTTAGATTCACATTCGCGCCGCGCGTGTTCCTCGGCGCGCTCTCGCTCTCGCTCGGCAATCTGCGCGCGCAGCGTGTTCGCATCGCGCCTCATGCGATCGGCGCATTCGCGGGTGCGTCGTTCCGCGCGTTCGATCGCCTCGACGCGGGCGCGCTCCATGTCGGCGTCCAGTCGTCTTCGTTCCTCCGCCTCGGCTTGCATGGCTCGACGTTTCTCCTCCACCTGCACGTCGCGCGCGCTCATCACTTTCCCGTATAAAACCATGGAATTCATCTCTCGAACCTCGACGAGATCGTTCTCGATTTTCGCCGCCGCCGCGCGTCTCGTCGCGCGATCCGTCTCCTCTCGCACCGTCTCTCGCCGCGTCTCGTCCTTCCCGTCGTCTCTCGCGCCGTTCGCTCGAATCGCGCGCGACGCCCGCGCATCATCGTGCGCCCGCATCCTCACGCGTCGCGCCGCCTCCCGCACCCCCCGCGCCTCTCGCGCCTCCCTCTCGCGCGTCACCCCATCATCCGCCGCCGCGCTCGCCGCGCGTCTCGCCTCCTCGTCTCCCCACTCGCCCCTCGCGCGTCTCACCATCGCGCGCGCCTCCTCGCGTCCGATCCTCGAAAACGCGCGCGCGCCGAGTCCATCGCCCTCGACCTCGTCTCTCCTCTCCACCATCCTCGCCGTCGCGTCACCGTCTCGCGCGTCACCGCCCGTCGTCGTCCGCGCTAAATATAACGCGCGCGTCCTCCTCGGCACCTCAAAGTGTCGATTCGAGTCGCCGCGGCCGACCGGCGGGGCGATTTGAATGTGACTCGACGCGGCGTCGGTCGTCTCTCGCGAGAGTCGACCGCGCGACGTCGTCCTCGCGCCTCCCGCGTCGCGCGCGCGACGGTGCGGACGCGATCGATGGAACCCGATGGACCCGAGGCGACGCCCGCCTCATCCGCGGCGCGCGCGAGCGCGAAGACGCACGTCGTGTTGTTCGCGTGGTTGGGATTGATTCACGTCAACGTCGCCGTCGTCGTCGTGGCGTGCGCGTTCTGGCCGAGAGCGGAGGCGGTGGCGGCGCTCGTCGCGCTCGTGACGCTCGCGGCGTGGCCTCGCGCGCGGAAAGCGCCGTCGTGGGGGGAAAAGTTGGCGAGAACGGTGACGAGGACGGCGTGCGCGTACTTTCCGTCGACGCTGGCGTTCGAGGACGAGGAGGAATGGTTGGAAGCGACGCGATGCGGACGACCGTCGTTGATCGGATTGGAGCCGCACGGGGTGTTGCCACTGAGCGTTATCTCGTTCGCGGAGTATTTCATCTACGATGAACCGGAGGAGGCGAAGAGGAAGCGGTTGACGGAGACGACGCGACGGTCGAGATGTTTGGCGAGCGCCGCCATCTTCAACGTCCCGTTCGTGCGACACTTGTGGACGTGGTTGGGATTGGATCCTATCTCGAGATCGAGGATGTTGAAGATGTTGCGCGGTGGGGAGAGCGTGGTGATAATTCCCGGAGGCGTGGCGGAGTGCATGACGATGGAGAAGGGCGTGGAGACGTTGTATCTACGTAAACGATTCGGATTCGTGAAGATTGCGATTCAGACCGGTGCGGCGTTGGTTCCCGCGTACACGTTCGGTCAGAGTAGAACGTACGGATACTGGCGTCTGGGACCGCCCATCGTGCCGAAATTCATCGCCGATTGGATCGGGAAAACGTTCGCGTTCGCGCCGATCGTGTTTTGGGGCAAGTGGTGCACGCCGATTCCGTACGCGACGCCGCTCAACACCATCATCGGTAAACCTTTAGAGGTGGTGAAGAATCCAGATCCGAGTCGGGAGGAAGTCGCGGCCAAGCTGGAGGAATTCATCGACGCCATGCGTTCGCTGTACGAGAGACACAAGAGCGCGTACGGCTACGCCAACGTGGACCTCGTCATTTATTAAACTAGTTAATAATTCGCCCTGCTCGACGCATCGACGCGCGCGCGGGGGGAGGGCGCCATCGATTATTTCTCACGCAAATGTATTTTGATGCAATAACATACAGATTGGAACCTAGCTACGCGAATAGAAACTCGGGATATTCCTTTGTTAACCTCTGCAGACGGGGCATCGTCATGTTCGCGATCACCTTGTCGTTTTTCTCCACTAAACTCTCGAACTCTTTCAGGGAGATGACTCCATTCTTGGTGAGATCGCAGTCCTCGAACGTCTTATTCACCGCCGCTTCTATCTCCTTCGCCGTCAGCGACATTGACGTCGACTGCGACAACACCGCCTCCAACATCCTGCGCACGTCGTCCCTGTTGATCTCTCCCGTGTCCTGTAAATCGTACACGCGGAACGCGAACTTCGTCTTCGCATCTCTCGACGTCTCCGGATGAAACACGTTCAACCCACGCACGAACTCTTCAAAACTCAATCGCTCGTCCGACGCCGAATCGAAACATGAGAATATGCGCGCGCTAAACAAATCACCCTTCCCCGCGTCCCCATCACCACCGCTCGCGCGTCCAAACAGCGCACGCTGAAACTCTATCGCATCAATCACCCCATCGCGTTCGTTCGTGCCGCTCACGCGCGAGAAGACGCGCTGCAACACGCCAATCTGTCCCGAGGTAAACTTCGTCTTGCTCGCCAATCGCGCGCACTCGCGCTCTTGCGCGCTCGACGGCGCGCTCGACGCGCACCCCATGTTCACGAAACGGTCGCGCGCGAGTCCTTTTCCGACGCTTGTCTCGCGCGCGAACGACCTCGCGCGCGCGTGTGTCGCAGAATTCGCCCAGAATTCGCGATCGAGCTCGAAAAAGATATTTTTTCCCGACGGTACAGTACGGGCATCGAGTCGAAGAGCTTTGCGACGTTTGAAGTTCTTTCCGGCGGTAAAGGAGATATCATCGTTATTAAAAGGACACATCGTATACATATATGTAACAGACATCAGACATCATCAGACATCAGAGCTTGGGATTCATCGTCGACCGGCGATGACTTCGCCAGGGATGGCGAGCGATGTGGTACGCACCACGCGTCACGCCGCATCACGCCGGACAAGCGGATACATGGCCGGAGGTGTCCGGCACGACCGAGACGAATTCGAACTGGGCATTCACGTTCTTGATGGTGTTGTCGTTCACGCGTGCGTGACAAGCGGTTGAGGCGCCGAAATCCCGACAGAGACCTTTGCCGGAACCATCGTGTGCCGCGAGTTCCTTGTTCACCATGGTGTACAGAGTGCCCATATTATTGAGATACTCAACGTTGTTGGTATGTCTCTTATCGTTAGGCACGGTAGAGATGGTCAACTTGGCTCCTTCCGGAAGACTGGCGCTGTTGGTCAAAATGGCTTTGTCGCCGCTCGTCGGACACTGCATGACTTTTCTGTTCCAGCCCGTTCGGCCGAACCAGTCAGTGTAACAGACATACAGATTTCCATCTTCACCCTTGCGGCTGATGGTGCGATAGACTTTGCCGTCGGCATCCGCCGGCGTCGTGCCGATGTGAAAGACTTCCGGCGCGTCGGGGCCGTTTTCTTGCGACTGGCGACACGGCACGCCGCATCTGAAGTTTGAGTTCCCCGCGAAACGGCACCAGTTCACGACGTTCGCACTCTTTTGCTCCTCCGTCATGCTCGACATCGGTACGACCGCACCGTCGATTCTCAGCCACGGGTCTCGCAGTCGGTGCTTGCCGCCGCGCGCGTAATACGCGCCGTCCTCTAACCCGAGCGCCGGCGCGAGCGGCGCGCTCCCGAGCGACGCGCCAAACATCCCTCGCGTCCGCGCCAATGCGCCCACGCACGCCACGGCGACGAGCCCGAGCCCGAGTCTTTTCCGCCCCCTCACGAGCGCGGTCGCTCGCGCCCGATCGCCGTCGAGCGGCGTCGCCTCGACGTCGCCCTCGCCCTCGATCGCGCCGTACGACGCCGCCCGTCTCACATCATCGCGCATGTTTTACCTCTCCGTCGTCTCTATCCCTCGTTTCGCGTCGTCGCGTCGCGTCTTCGCGTCGAATTGTATCGATCGCGGGCGGTGACGCTGACGGTGACGGTTAGGCTAAAGGGCAGATTCGTAAAATTCCCAAATTTAATCTCCGAAACGCTAAAAAATGCTCTAAATTCGGCCCAAATTATGCAGTTTTAGCAATCTGCCTTTCAGCCTTACGATCGCATCCGCGATTCATGCACGTTCGGTCGACACAATCGCTCGGCGCCGCGACGGGACGATGCGCGCGGACATCGCGCCGATGCGCGTCGATCCCTCCGTCGACGACGATGCGGACGCGGACGCCGGCGCGACGTCGACGTCGACGTCGACGGAGGGATCGTCGCTCGCGCGCGAGGTTCGCTCGTTTGCATTCTTCGCGACTTTTCTCATCCCCGTCGTCGTGTCTTCGGTCGCCGTGGTGTTCGGCGGCCTGCTCGCCGCGGGCGAGGGTTGGTCGTTCAGCGATGGGTTTTTATACGTCATGGTGGACGTCCTGGGCATGGACGTCACGCTCACCGACGCGGCGCCGACGAGCGACGGCGGCATCGTGTGGGACTGTTTCATCTCATTCTGGTCCCTCGGCTTCGCCGTCGTGATGTTTTCGTTTTGTTTCGAGATGGCGCTGTGCAAGCGAGACTTGTTTAGGATGTTACTGGAAAATTTCGTGCGCGTGGACATGGTGGAGACGTACGATGAAAACGGGCGATTCGTCATCTCGAGAAAACGTTTGCTCGCCGAGAGCGGGGTGTGTCTCGCGTTCGTGCTCGCGTTCGTACCGCTCCTCATAGGCTCGCTCTCAGTCGCGCTGGGAGGTTTACTCGCCGCCGTCGAGGGTTGGTCGTTCAAGGACGGCGCGTTGTTTCTCATCGGTAACATGTGCGGTATCGCGAATCCTCTGACGGAGACCAAGCCAGAGAATGGGTTCGGTAAGGCGGCGGCCGTCGTCATCGATTGCTGGGCGCTCGCCGTGCTCGGTTCGTTCGTCGGTATGTTCATCACCTCGGGCGTCACTCGGTCGTGGGTCGAGTTCGAGAGGCGGTGTTTGGAAATCGGAATTGTGGCAGCTTTTCGAGAGACTAAGGATGCGAGCAAGGCGCCGCGCGGGTCACCATCCCCGTAGTTAAATGTAATTTATACAGTGAATGAAACGCGCGAGCGTTACAAGATGCTGAACAGCGCGTCGAAGAGCGCCGTGGCGGCGCCGACGGTGGTGGCGTCGGTGAGCGCGTCCACGTCGAGTTCCGCGGCGTCCTGGGCGAGCCTCACAAGAAATCTAAGATGCTGAACAGAGCGTCGAAGAGCCCCGAGGCGGCGCCGACAGTGGCGGCGTCGGTGAGCGCGTCCACGTCGAGTTCCGCGGCGTCCTGGGCGAGCGTTGCGGATTCCCCGAGTCGAAAAAAGACAACTTGCGCGGTGACCAGAGCGGCGATGGCGGCGGTCTTGGCGTTCACGGCGTTAGGTGATGAAATCGCAGAGTCTTCGCGTTGACACGCGCCCATGGTCTTGACGTGTTCGCTCTCGTCGTCTCGAATGTTGCTAAACACGTCGTAGAGGTTGCGAATGCGAGGCCGTCTCGAACGCACCTCTCGAGCGGTTTGAAACTCATCAAAGAGGTAGAGATCGGCGCCCTCGTAGTACTCCACCGCAATCGTCGGTGGGGGCATGGATTTGAGCAACTCTTCGTTTTGATCGACGAATTGTCCGTACGTGTCCACGGCGTGCCCTTCGATGAGTTCGGAAAAGTTGTACGCCAAGGCGGGCGAAATCAACCACAAGAACACCAGGACGAAAAAGTAGATGATGCCGGCGTGTAATCCAAGAAATCGATCGCGCCAGCTCTGATCGCCCCCGAGAGATTCCATCACCAACAGGTGATGAAACTCGTTCCACTCCTCGCTGAAATGAATCTTCCTGAGCTCGCTCGACTGTCGCCACCAACCGAGCGCCTCGTAAAACGTGAGCATGTTCGTGTAACTAAAATACGGCATTCTCGCCACCGTCTCTAAAAACCAAAACCGCTGAATCGGTTTCTTCTCGTCGAACAAGGCATCCAGCATCGCGCACAGCGCCAGATACGGTCCCTTCAAGATCCACGGCGCGGGAATCTCCTCTCTCGCGCGTTCTCGTTCCCAAATCGCGTCGGCGTCCAGACGCAACGCCAGCACCTTTTCTCTCAACTCTGTCGGCATCCCATACGCCCCATCCTCATCCGCGTCTCTCGCGCGAAAATACGCCACCATCTCTCGCAACTCGCGCTCAAAATTCTCCACCGCGGACGCGATGAACCCTTGGGGAACCTCATTTCGCTCGACGTCGATGTAGCACCCTCGCAGCGACGCGATGTACCCGTACGAGCACGTGAACGCGTTCGTCCCCTTCCCGTCGTCGTCGTCGTCTCTCGCGAGAATCGCCGCCGCGAGCGCGAGCTCGGCGCTCGCGAGCGCCTTTTTCGCATCCTCTCTCTTCCGTCGAAGCGCATCGATGTCGGTGACGCGTCGAATCGCGTCTCGCGACTCCGGTGTGGTGACGCGCGCGAACGCGTCCGCGGCGTCCTCGGGCGGCCGATCGCTCGCCTCTCGGGAGACGAGACGAGGACGGCGCGTTCGGGGACGAAACGCGCGAGACGCGCGAGACGCGCGAGACGACGACGACGACGACGCCCGCGCGGTCGCGAGACGATTCGCGCCCGCGCGCGAGACGACGTCATCGCGCGCGGGACGCGTCATCATCGGGTGCAGAAGCGATGCCGCGCACCACCGCGCGCGTCACAATGGCGACGCGTTCGTCCGTCTCGCGAGCGCCGCGTGCGACGCCGACGTCGCCGCATCGCGCGCGGCGCTCGAGACGACGCGTTGACGTCTCGAGCGCGGTGCGTCGCGAGTGGCCCGCGCCGTGGACGTGTCCGACGTGCGGTCGAGAGGGACGTCGCGTGCGGTTGGTTGGGGACGGAAACGTCGGGACGTATCGATGCGCGCGAGAGGGGAAGCCGCACGCGGTGGACGCGGGGAGGAGTGGATACGTCAATCTTCTTGGTCGCGCGCGCGGTGGGGACGCGCGCGCGCAGTTGCGCGCGAGACGAGCGTTTCTGAATCGAGGGCACTTTTCCGAGTTGGCGGCGACGGTGGCCGCCGAGGCGTTGGCGCGAGAGGAGGAGGACGACGGCGAGGGTGAGGGCAAGGGCGAGGGGGCGTCGACGACCGACGATGCGATGCGCGTCGTCGGTCGGGCGGATGAACCGACGTCGCCGCGAGCGAGAAAATTGGCGAAGAAGCGCGCCGAGCGGCGGCGGCGGCGAGGGAAAGCGAGAGTCGACGCCGAGGGCGTCGCCGCGACCGTCGTCAATCATCCATGGCGAGTGGTGGATTTCGGGTGCGGTGAAGGGTATTACGCGCGCGCGGTTCGCGACGCGGCGATGGTACGAGACGACGTGTCGTTGGAACTCGCGGCATTCGACGTCGCCAAGGACGCGGCGGATTTGGCGGCGGCGTCGTTGGGTCGAGACGCGCGCGTCGCCGTCGCCGACGCGACGCGCGACGTGCCGCTCATAGACGATTCGGTCGATGCGGTGATCAGCGTGTTCGCGCCGCGGTCGCCGAGCGAACTCGCGAGGGTGGTTCGCGCGGGCGGTCGAGTGTGTATCGCGAGGCCAGGCGAGGATCACATGTGAGAGCTTCGAGAATTGAACGGCGACGGCGTCACCGTTCTCGGCGTCGAACCTGGGAAATCGGACCGAGTCGACGCTTCCATGCTCTCGAATGGATTCGAGATCGTGCGTCGCCGCGAGATTCACGGCACGCTGACACTGTCCGAGGAGGACGTTTTTGATTTGCTCTACATGGGTCCGAGCGGGCACCACAATGAAGAGAGCGCGATTCGCGCCGCGGCGAGAGACGCGCCGCGCGTCGTGACGAAATCGTTCGAGGTGGTGGTATATCGGCGGTGTCTCGGCGTATGAATAGATAGTAACAAATGGCTAGCTACAGTAGCTCTAGCAAACAATAGGTGATGTATTAGCGGAATGTCATGAGTTGATGCTTCCGCACGCGCAGACGATAATGTCGCCCTCGCCCTCGACGAACGCGATGCCGAAGTGCGTGAGCCATCTCATGACGTCGCCGTGGATGACGCGACCTCCTCGACTGTGATTACCTCGACCGGTGATGAGTCGCAATTTCCAGTCGGAGGTCACCATGGGAGAGATTTTCACGAGTGCGTCCTCGAGAAGATGTATCGCTTGCACTCGATCACACCCGTGGAAATCGAGCACTTTGTTAAAGTCGAGATCGTGCGCCTCTTTGTACCAAGCCGGCATGTCTTTGATCTTCTTTTCGGTGCCCATATTTTCGAGCGCGGAGCGAAGTGCCGTCTTCTCTCGAATCTTTGACGCCGCGCGAGCGTTTTCGCCGCTGTCTCTTTGCACGCGCAAACGCGTTAAATCCTCCGAGATTTGTTCCAATTTAGCCTCCACTATCGAGTCGTTGCTTCCAGACCGCGACGATTTCGTCAAACGTATGGTTCGCGAGTCACTTCCTTGAAATTTCGACCACTTACCCGCGGCTTCTCTGATGGTGGCCGAGGAGAATTTACTTCGATGGAATTTGCTCGTTCTCTCCTCGCTGTGTACGCCCCAATTTTTCGCCGTCGTCGTCGAAGATCCGACGATGCTCGCAATGATTTCCTTCTTCGAGCCGTCGATAATCTCCGAGCGCACGCGGCGCTTGCTTCGCTTGATGGCTTTGCGAAGCTTTTTACTCAACTTTGGCGGGGACGAGACGCTCGTCGAATCTGGCGAGCGCGCGCCGCTTCCGCTTCCGCTTTCCTCGTACTCCTCGCCCTCATCCTCGTCGTAATTATCATCATAATCGCTATCTTCAAACGTGAAATTACCACCGGCGTCGTCGAATTCGACGAGTTCGTCCATTTCGTCCTCCGGTTCGGGTGTCATCTGCGTCAACAAATCCTGCGCCGTCGCCTCCATGTCGAATCCGTGCTTCATGAACATCGTTTTGACGTGTACCGGGTGATGCACCTCGAAAATCTCGCACAACTCCAAGTAATCACGTCGTATCTGGTCTCGCTTTTTCTCCTCGCGTCTCTTCGCCGCCTCCGCGTCGCCGTCGGCGTCCGGCGGGCTCTCGCCGCGTCTCTCCCTTGCCTTGCCAACTTTTTGCTTGCTCGTCGACATTTCCTCCGGTCGCGTCGTCGTCGCCCTCGGCGTCACCACCTCCCTCCCGACGCTGTCCCCGATCGTCCCCTCCGCGCCCGCGATCTCGCGCGTCCTTCGCTCGCCGTCTCCGCCTCCGTCTCGACGCGAAGAATCCTCGTCGCCGTAATCCACGCTCCCGTCCGTCATCATCACCCCCAACCGTCCCTCCAGCGTCAATCCACCCCCGACGAAAGACAAATCCAACGCATTCCCATTCAGTAAATCCTCCGCCACGACGTCTCCGAGCGTGCGCCACTCCGTCTCCGTCGGCGCGAACACGCTCACGTGCGCCGCCCTCGCCTCCGGCGTCGGCGCCTCCCTCGCCACCTCTTCCCACGACACCGCCAGCGCGAACACCTTCTCTCGCACGCACGCGTGCGTCGCTCGCACGCTCACCTTGCTCCCACTCAACCCACGACGTCGACACCCCTCGACCATCTCCCTCGGAGGTTTATACCGTATCGTCACGTGGTCACCGCTTCGTTTACATCCCGGCGGTTCCCTTCCCAGTCCGACGAGTTCGCGAACGAGGTCCCAGATCGCGCGCTCGCTCTTTTCGTCCAGGAACAGACCGTAATAGTGCGCCTCGCGCGATTCTCCGTCGGCCATGCGCGTCGACCGCGCGATCGAGCGCGCGGGCGACGACGAGTGACGATGCGTCGGAATGTGGAATGCGACAGTCAACGCTCGGCACTGGTCGTCGTTCGTTCGTTCGTTCGCGAGTGGAGGGGAGACGCGAGAGAGAGAGAGACGAGAGACGAGAGACGAGAGACGAGCGATCGCGATCGCGGGGGAGACCCTCGAGCGCGGCGAGATCGTCGTGGGATTGTGAATGCGTCGCGTCATTCATTGATTCATTGATTCATCGATTCATCGCTTCAAACGAACGAACGTCGTCGAGGACGGACGGACGGACGGGTGGTGGGCGAGGGGACGGGATGTTGTTGCACCGTGGACAGTTTGCGTTCTTGGCGGCCGTTCTCGTGGGCGCGTACGGCGTCGATCGTGGGTTGACGGCGCTGTGCGCGGCGACGGCGGCGTATTACGCCACGAGGTGCGTCGGCGTCGGCGTCGGCGGCGCGCGCGCGCTCGATGGCGCGCGAGATTGAGATTGAGACTGACGATGGTCGCGCGCGCGTGTCGATGATTGTTTTTGCGTTGGGATAGGTTTTTCTTGTTGAAGCGCGCGGTGCGTGCGATTCGACGGTTAAAGGAACTGCGCGCGGCGGCGCTCAAGCGTTCGCAGGAGTTGCGCGGGATGATTTTAGAGGAAGGGAAAATCAGGGCGTTTCAGAGCGTATCGCTCAAGATGTTCGACATGCCGCATCAACCGAGACGAATGCGACAGGCGGTGCGCATCTGGCGCACGTGGCAGGCGCAGACGAATCTCAAGGCGCGGTTGAAGGATATCAGAGGGGACGGTTTGAGCGTGTTACACAAGACGGAGGAGGATTTGCGCGCGGCGATTTCGGCGCACGGATTGGCGACTATATCCCCGCACGAGAGCGCGAGGCCGTTAGATCCCACGATGGACGCGTTGCGCGCGTGCGCGGCGTGTCGAGGGATGTCTGAGACCGCCATCGCGACGCTTCGATCGAGGGTGAAGACGGTGACGGTGCGCGCGAGGGAACGCGTCGGCGAATCGGTGGCGCCCGGGGAGTTGACGGTGTTGGTGGAGGGCGAAGTCGAACTCAAGGGTCAGATTGAGATGGACGTGAGCATACGCGGTGACGGGGAGTCAAAGGCGTTGACGACGCACTGTTCGCGCCCGGGGACGTGTTTGAATTCGTTCATGGACATCTTGGAGCACGTTCCTCAGAAATGGAGCGCTCCGGGAGAATCGCCGGCGGCGCCGGCGAAGAGCAGCGACGCACCGTCGAGCGGTCAAAAGTCGCCGAGATCGGAGATTGCGGATCGCGTGCGCGTGCGATTGTCGTTCGGTGCTGAAAAGGAAGAGCACCAGCGCGATCGAGTTCGCGTCTCCGCGCGCGCAGCGCCCGGTGGATGCGTGTTAGCTGTCGTCAAGATGTCTGATTTTCACGAGTGCGCCGGCGCCGTCGTCGGCATTCAAGGCACCACCTTGCGTCTCGCCGGTGGATTCACCGCTCTATGCAAGTATCTCGGCATGACGTCCGATCTGAAATCATTATGGGTCGACGAACGAGTGTTGAGCGAGTCCACGGCGTTTTCTGCGAACGATGCGGAGCCGCTCTTGTGTACCAAGGCGTTGTCGTGCATGTTCGATGACGAGGTGGTGGATGCCATCGATACGAGCGACGTCGTCGCCAAGCTGGAACGGCACGGGTATAGGAAAAGCGCTTCAAAAGGTGCTGGTACAAACGGCGGTGGCTTCTTCCGTAAACAAAAGTCAGTCAAAGATGACATCACACCGCAAATGTCGTACGAGGTCGCTCTGGAAGCCACGGCGTACCCCGCGGGATCCGTCGTCTTGCGACAGGGTGCGTCGCCGTGCGCGTACCTCGTAGAACATGGTTCGTTGGAGGCGTTCATGGGCCGAGTGCCGAAGCGCGAGCGACCTCCGCTCCCGAACTCTCCCAGATTTCGTCGTTCGGAAGCGCCCATCTTCACGGCAAATGCGGGAGACGTGGTTGGCTCGCACCTTCTCTTGACTGGTCAACGAAGTAATCTCGCGTTTCGAGCCGGTTCGAACGGCGCCGTGGTCGTCGCGCTTCCGGCAAGCGCGTTGGCGCGCCTGGCTCGCTCGCGAGACAAAATCACGTGCAAAATGGCCAGTGCTCTCGCACGGCGGGTCAGACTCACGCCGAGCTCACTCGTTTTAGATCGAGTGGGCTCGGAGATTGAAATGTTAGAGGCGGGCGAGGCGCTGAATCAACGCGAGGGCGGCGTGCACATCGTCGTCGCCGGATGTTTGCGAGAGCAGACGGAGGAATACGGCTTGTCTCGAGCGAATTCGTCGCAAAATTTATTCAAACGCCGAACGCCGGGTAAACCGAACGTGTCGTATCCATCCAGCGCACCCGGCTATGTCGTCAATCCGGGCGAGGCGACGGGAGAAGACTCGGTTCTCCAATCGAATGCCGCCGATTCGTCGGCCTCGACGCCGAGAGCGAGGCGACAGAGCATCTCGCCACCCAACGGAAGAACCGTCGCGCGAGCCGTGAGAGATTCACAGGTGCTCTGGATCTCATCCGCTGGATTGGACACGCTCGCCCTCGCGGCGCCCACGGCGTTCGTCCGACTCGCTCGAGGTTTAGGATTGCGCCAGGCGAATCGCGCCGCCGCGTTATCGGCGAGCATCGCGCCGACCGTCTCTGGTTTACAGCAATCTCACAAGGCGTCCAACACGCCGAAGATAGTCTCCGTCATTCCCGTCACCGAGGGCGCCGCCGTGCACTTGGACGATTTCTGTTACTCGCTGACGATGGCGCTCAGAAAGATATGTCGCGTGCACACCGTCGATTCGGCGTGTCGCCTGGCTGAGCTCGGCCAAGCGGCGGTCGGTCCGCTCGCGCAGGAGGCTACGATGAATTGGCTGTCGAACCTCGAGTTGGAGTACGATCTCGTCATCTTAAAGGGTGATCCTTTCCCGTCGCCTTGGTGCGCGCAGTGTGCGCGTCACAGCGATACCATTTTACTCGTCGCCAATGCCAACGATCAAGCGCCGACGCCGACGGAGGGACAAACCTTACAAGATCGTCTCCTCCACGGACAAGGCGCGACAAAACTTCAACGCATGCTGCTCGCCCAGCGCGAGCTCGTGTTGCTCCATCAAAACGCCGACATCACGCCGAAAGACACGAAATCCTGGCTCACCGCGTTTAGCGTGCAGCGCCACCACCACGCGGCGGTGGAATCGCCCTCCGGCGGACTCGTGTTCTCCCACGCCGCTCGCCTCGCCCGTTCGCTTCGCGACTTGACTGTCGGTCTCGTCATGGGTGGTGGCGGCGCTCGTGGCATCGCGCACGTCGGCGTTCTCGCCGCGATGGAAGAGGAAGGCATTCCCATCGACGCCGTTGGTGGCACCTCCATCGGCGCCATGGTCGGCGGCATGTACGCGCGCGATCCGAGCGCGCTCCTCGTTCGCATCATGGTGATGAAATTCGCCAAGGAGATGTCCAGCGCGTGGGGACGGGTGATGGATTTCACCCTCCCCGTAGTGAGCTACTTCACGGGATGGGGCATGAATCGATCGCTCGGCGTCAACTTTGGCGAGACGAAGATTGAAGATTGTTGGTTGCCGTTTTTCTGTTGCACGCTCGATCTCATCTCGTGCATGCAAATCATACACAGAAACGGTACGCTGTGGCGATACGTGCGCGCGAGCATGGCGCTCGTCGGATTTCTACCTCCCGTGTGTGACACCGAGCAAGACAGACAACAGAACATGCACGTTCTCGTGGACGGCGGGTACGTGAACAATCTCCCCACCGACGTCATGCGCGCGCTCGGCGCGCGATTCGTCATCGCCGTCGACGTCGCGGGTGAGGGTTTAGACACGAGAAAGCTCAGCCCGTGGGGCGATGGGATCAGCGGGTCGCTCCTTTTGATCCGCTCGCTCGTTCCTCGTTGGCTCGGCGGTGGGTATCGCATTCCGACCATGGCGGATATGCAAGGGCAGCTTCCCTTCGTCACGGATACGGTGAAACACCAGACGCGCGTCGACGACATCGACGTATACATTCACCCGGACGTGTCGAGCATCGGCATCTTGGAGTTTAACAAATACAATGCCATCATCAAACATGGGTACGACATCGGTCTGAGATTGGCGCGCGAGTGGAAAGCGGAGAATCCGGACGCGGCGGCGTTACTCGAGCACGGAAGCAATCGCCGAGGTTTGGCTTCGGGGTCAAGAGATCGAAAGTTTAATCTCCCAAGCGATACGAATCTGAGCGAGTTGTCGCAGCGCCGCGTGCGTCACGACACATCTCCGACGGGGGCGCCGCGCGAGGCGAGGACGAGCGAGAGCGGGATTTTCCACGAAGAGACTCGCAGCTCGGACGCGTATCAGTTTTCAGACGACGACGTCGCGCTCAGACGCACGAGTTCGGACACACGCACGATGCTCACGACGGACGCCATGTGGACGCCCACCGCGAATAAACAGAAACGACGCATTAATTTCTAGATTAGTCCAACCAATTGTATTCTGCAAGTACTTATACATCCAAATCCAAAGTCCAAAGGGTGACCCTTTGAGGGTCAGTCGGTCGCTCTTCCTTCTACAGCTGTCCGACCCTACGCCATTCCGCGCCGAACCTCGACGATGGCGAAGGAATCGACGCCGCTCGTGATCGACGCGTCCAAGACGTCGGCTATCGGCCATGGAGACGTGCATCGTCCTCGTCGTCGTCGAAGCGCGATGACGAGCGTCGCGGCGGTGGGCGTCATTTCGTTGGTGTTGGGAATAGTGTTGATCCTCGCTGGTGGTCGCTCGAGCGACGAGCACGCGCGTGTGGGGGGGATCTTGAACTGGGTATTCCGTGGACGCGTTCGACCGGAGGTGACGTTCACGCTCGACGCGAGCTGGATCGATCAGGACCTGCGTGCGGCGAATCTAGACTTTTTCACGTCTCCAATCTCCGACGGCTTCATAGTGCGTCACAATTACAAATCCCACTTGTTCTTTCCGAGGAAGAACATGGTAAAGATGACGCGAATCGGTCTGCGAAAATGGACGGTGACGACGAGAGACGTGAATTACGAATATGGTTTCGCTTTGGGCAACGAGGCCGGAGAGATACTCCGTGAGATAGGACCGTGGGTGACCACAAAGCAACACGGGCCCAAGTCAGGCAACAGTGAATCCATGGACGCGTGCACTGTAACGTTCTGGCCGTACCGCAACAGACTGATACCGCAGAAGCCTAATGCTGCGCCTGGACCTTTGAATGTCACGGCGTGTTTTGCTTCGTGCACAAAAACATGTGAGCTGCCGAACGCGCCAACGCCTTTGGCTTCACTTGATGCGTCACAATATTCGGGCGGCAACACGTGGGGCAACGCACAAATTTCGTGCAACCTCGGATCGCAGACCACGTATAACTCGACGATGAATGGGATGTACATAAATGGGAACAGGCAGTCGGTGATTACGTGTCCATATGAAATCGGTCCGGCGCGGTACCCGAATCTAACAATGGAGGTCGTCTTTCAGTTGGATACAACATATGACCCGACGGCATCTTACGGATGGATTTTCGGCCACGATGACGGCGATTATGACCGTTCGTTCATCATATCAGATACACGCTTTGGCGGCGGTATCGGGAGTGGGATAGGGGCCGTCTACGACTCTGGCGCAGCGACCCCTTCAAACGGCGTTTGGCACCATGGTTTGGCGGTGTTCCGCCAGGGTATCGTAGATGGGTCATACACCGCGCTCGACGGCGCCATTTCACCGGTAAAAGCCACGGCGAACAACAACGAAGGTGAACCGAATTTCACCGTCGGTGGACTCGCCAACGATTTCGGTTTCCCTCATGAAATGAAGGGTTGGATTCGTTACTTCAACTTTTACGATGGTGCGTTAGATGAGAGTCAAATCGAAGCCATGTACGTGCGCAACACACCGTGGCCGTAATATCGCGATGTTCGTACGCTCGTCTCGTGTATGTAGTATTGTTTATCAACAAATATCACGACAATCATCGTCGTTTGTGGCCGTAGTGAAGACGCTCGGTACGCCAACAAGTCAAGAATATGGGCGATTGGACGGTGGCATCTCGCCCCGCTCTCGCGCCTTGTGCCACTTCCCTCCGTAGTGTTCCACCTTTTGCACCTCGCTCGTGAATATTTTCCGGCACAACTCGCAGTGAGGCCCCGGAGGTGGTTTCACGTACCGTCTTCCCCCGCCCGCACCGCGTCCTCCGCCCGCACCGCGTCCTCCGCCTCCGCCTCCGTTCGCCGCTCTCGCCTTGGCCAAATGTTTCTTCCCACGCTTGTGTTCCTCAAACTGCGCGTCGCTCGTGAAATCCATCTGACATACCTCGCACCGCGGTCTATCGTTGCGCATCGCCAACCGTCTCTCGAGCTCATTCCTCGGCGCACCCGCGGTCGTCGTCCCTCCGCTCGCCGCCGACGCCGTCGGTTGTCCCGCGCCGCGCTTGCCCAAAAACGACGTCCCTTTCCCTTTATAATCGTTTCCTTCCGGCAACAGCTCTCGCGGCAGGGGCTGGATTCGAGGTAAATCCTCCCCGCCCACGAGGACGTCCGGCGCCGCCTCCGCCTCCTCATCCGACGACGTCCGTCCTCGCGCGCGCTTTTCCTTTTTCCTCTTTTTCCTCTGTTTCCTCTCTTCGCGCGAATCCGACGTCGACGCCACCCCTCCCTCGTCCTCCTCGTCGCTCGACAGAGTCGCGAGCGCGCGTTCGAGCGCCGCCAACTCCTCGTCGATCGCGTTCACCGACCTCGCCATCCTCCTCCTCGCGCGCGACGCGCCGCGACGAATGCCGTCCCACGATGGCGATGGCGATGGCGCGCGCGCGCACGGGATGTCAATCACCACACGCTCTTCAAATCACTCGAATACGCGAAAAACACGCACGCGCGTGTCCGAAATATAAAGATCGGACACACGGAGTCGGCGGCGGCGGTTCGGGAACGAATGGGCGCGCCGACGCGCGCGCGAGACATCGACGCGCCGAGGTGACGCGCGCGCGCGACGACGCTCTCGCACCCTCGCGCACTCGCCGCCGCGCGCGATGGATTTCGGAGCGTCGAACGCGATGCACGCCGGTGGAGGCGCGGCCACGGTGCTGTGTTGTCTCTGCGGTGTCCCCATGTGCGCGAATCCGTCCGGCATGTGCGTCGAGTGCGTGCGCACGCAGGTGGACATCACGGAAGGGATCAGTAAATCGTGCGTCGTGCAGTACTGTTCGCAGTGCGAGCGGTATCTGCAACCTCCGAAACACTGGATTCGGGCGGATTTGGAGAGTAAAGAGTTGCTCACGTTTTGCATCAAACGCATCAAGGGACTGCAAAAGGTCAAGTTGGTCGACGCGGGATTCGTGTGGACGGAACCGCACAGTAAGCGGTTGAAGACGAAACTGACGATTCAAAAGGAGGTGCTGAATGGAGCCATCTTGCAGCAGACGTTTGTGACGGAATTCGTGGTGGAGTGGCGCATGTGCGACGCGTGCGCGAGAAGCGCGGCAAATAGCGATCAGTGGAACGCGTGCGTGCAGGTGAGACAAAAGGTGGAGCATAAACGGACGTTTTTGTTCTTGGAGCAGATGATTTTAAAGCACGGGATGGAGCGAGACGCGATCGGGATCAAGAGTCAACCGGACGGGTTGGACTTTTATTACGGACACCGCTCGCACGCGCTGCGGTTTGTGGATTTTTTGGGGAGCGTGGTGGCGACGAGATCGAGAGCCGATAAACAGTTGGTGTCGCACGATGCGAATAGTAACACGTATAATTACCGTCATACGTTCATGACGGAGATTGTACCGGTGTGTAAGGAGGACGTGGTGGTGATGCCGTTTAAGCTGTCAAAAGAATTCGGAAGCGTCGGACCGGTGATGCTGTGCACGCGCGTGTCCAACTCGTTACAGTTCACAGATCCGGTGACGATGCGACAGGTGTGGATCGATCCCGAAAAGTACTGGCGGTATCCGTTCAAAGCGTCGGCGTCGGCGAAACAGATGATCGAATACGTCATCCTCGACGTCGAGGTGGATCATTCGTCCAGACAAGGGAAACTGTGCATGGCTGACGTCGAAGTCGCTCGCGCGAGCGATTTCGGCACGAACGACACCACCTTCTTCGTCAAGACGCACTTGGGTAATATTTTACAACCGGGGGATACCGCCATGGGATACGACTTGTCTAACTTGCAAATTGTCGATCCGGAGCTCGAAAAGTATTCGGGTAAACTTCAAGGCATCGTGCCGGACGTCATTCTCGTGAAGAAATCGTACGCCGAGAGCAGACGTAAGCGTCGTGAGCGCGGTGTCGCGAGAGCGTGGCGTCTGCAACGCATGCAAGTCGAAGAAGCTGATGATTCTCAGCAAAAATCGCGAGGCGGCGTCGATCACATGGCGCAAGACGAAGAGCTCTTCTACCAAGAATTGGAAGAAGACGAAGAAACGCGCGCTCATGTTCAAATCTTCAAGGACGAGAACGCCATTAACGCCAACGCGTATGCGGCTTCGGGTGATGACGACGACGACGTGCCCGAAGTTCCGATCGAGGAGCTTCTCGACGAGCTGTCGTTGTTGCATCGACAAGAGGATCACGAAGGAGACGAAGGGGACGATCTCGATGATTCAATGCAGGAATAGAAGACGTAGTTCGTTGTACAGTATCACAATCGTTAAAATTACATGCGCCCAGAAAATCTTTAAACAGCTTCGACGGAGTCGTAGTCCACTCCGTCCTCGTAGTCCACTTCGTCGTCGTAATCCACTTCGTCGTCGTAATCTACTTCGTCGTCGTAATCCAAATCGTCCACGAAGTCTGAATCCATATCGCCTTCATCTGGGGATAAATCGTCGAGATAAACTTCGTCCCTATTTGGTTGCGACGCCCTTGTGGACAACTGGAAGAAGACGACTGGAGAAATGAGGTGCAACTGCCGCATGAACTCTGTCAGCGCAGCGTACGCTTCCTTGTACTCGGCACTGTCTTTATCGATGGGAACGGCAGCGGCGACATCCATGGCGTCGATGTTCGCGTCTTCTTCGGCGGTCTGCAAACCTTCCCATCCCTCCTTGCTCCGCACGAAGGTGCAAATGAAATTCGAAACGCTGTACACGGTGGTTGCATCGTGCGCCAACGCCTCGGGAATGCACTCAACGAGCAGCCGCGGAGGAATTTTCCCTCGGCCCGTCCACCTTTGCTCGCATCGCAACTCCGACTTGCGATTCACAATCTTTTCGTAGCACGATTTCGCGATATAAAGAAGCGCACGGATTCGAATATGCATCGAACAAACGGTGAGCGACGATCGGAGAGCGTCACTCTTACTCACGATCGTCCGCGCCATCTGACACGCGACGACCATGACTCGCGGTTTATTGGACGTGCCTTCGGCTTTGTCGAAGAAATGACTCACGTGATCGATGATGACGTCGATGATGAGGTCGACGCTGCGAGACCGACACGACGTCGCCAACGCGGGAAATCGCGATGTCCACGCCGGCACGTCCTTCCCGAACCACTCCCATCCGACGTGTTTATTGAAAATGTACATCAACACGTCCGGATGCAACGCGCTCAGCGCGCTTCTTTCGTCTCGAATGCCTCTCAACATCGTCCGCACGACCTCTTGAAACTGGACGGGAAATTTCTCGTGCGTCTCCTTCTCCGGCTGCCACAACATCCACCGAACGCCGTACGACACCTTTCCGACGAATCGTCGATCTCGTCGCAGACTCGTCACCCAATTCGCGCTCCGGCCGTACCAGAACGCCGTCTTCCCGAACGGTTTGTGACTCAGATGCCCGAATCCGGGATATATTTGCAACACGCCGTCGCACTTGGGCCGTCCCATGATATCCGTCGCGTTGTCGTACACCAATCCCGAGTCTCCCGACACGTCACTGTGCACGTACACCTCCACCATCTCTCCTCGTTCCAACACGATCGGTTCGTTCAATTTCAATTCAACCATCACCCCTAGACTCGACTCGTGCGTCTCGTCGTGCGTCGGCTCGCCCCACGCCGTCTCGTCGAACAATCCCTCCACCAGCGGGTCCCCCCTCGCGTACCTTCCGTATTCCTCCGTCACGTTCGGTTCGCGCGTCGCGTCGACGTCGCTTCGTCGTTTCACCGGCGTCTTGACGTACACGCGCACGCGTCCGAGACTCCCTCGCACCGATAACGACGTCACCTCGACTCGACTCACCGGTAACAGACTGTCGCACCCGATGGAGAAAAACACGCCGCTGAACGAGTGATCCTCGCGATCTTCCGTCTCGCTCGTGAAGGCGCTGAAGAAGAGGTCCTCGGACTCGCGTTCGAGCGGTGGGAGCGGCATGAAGTCGTCGCGCGACGACGCGTGCGGTCGATCGATGAGGATGATTGGAGAATTGGGATTTTTCACCTCAACCGCGGGCGCGCGAGGCGAAGAGACGCGGGACGGACGCGGCGAGCGAACGCGGTCAATCGGTGGTGATGTCGACGACGTCAGCCGTCGCCGGGGATCCCTCGGCGGCGGAATCCTCCTTGATCGCGTCGGCGGCGGCGACGGAGGCGACGTCTCTCTTCTTTTTCTTTCCGTCGGCGGATTTCTTCCCGTCGTCGGCGACGGCGGCGTCGCCGAAGAGTCGCGTCCTGACCGGAGAAAACCGGCCCGGGGACTTCTTACTGAACGACTCGCTCTCCAATAATCGACGCTGTAATAAACGCTCGAGCTCGGGGACGTCGGCAGGCGTCTTCAACGCCGACGCGGGATAGTTTACGTGACACACCCTGAGACCGTACCCGGTTTCCAATATGCGCAACGCGTCGATGTTTTCCATGCGTTGTAACGGCGTTGGTTCAGCCTTATCGTCGACGAAGAATCGTAAATACGCCGCGTCGTAACACACGGCACCCAAAACGTGCGTGTGCGGACGACTCAGACGAATCTCTCGATCCTTGTCTTGCCATTTCGTCGGCGTGAGATCGAGTTCGCCCGGCATGGTTTCGCGCTCCTTGACGCCGATGGCCGGAATCGTCGCTCGACTGAGATACATTGCGTATCCGTGCGCGTCTTCCACGCACTTTGGTCTCGTCTCCAACTCAATGCGCGCGGGATCCGTCGCCGCCGCGCACGTCGCCGCCGCGCACCCGTCCTCGTCTTCGATTTCCATCGCCAACACGCACGCGTCCACCGAGTCGACGTCCAACATGCACTCCTCCACGTCCACGACGCACACTAAATCCCATCCACCCCCTGTCATATTCGCCGCCTCCCTCGCGTACGCGCTCAACGTTCTCTTCACCTCCGTGGACACCAACACCGTCTCCGCGCCGTACTCTTTCGCCGCCTCGACGACGCGATAATCATCCGTGGCGACGACGACGCGGTCCGCGCGTTCGCTCATCTTCATCGTCTCCACCACCCTCGCCACCGCCGGTTTCCCGTGCACCACGCACAAAGGTTTCCCCGCGAACGTCTGTTCGCTCCCATCCTCGTACGGCGCGTACACCACTCCCAACGCGAACGCCTCGGACGCGCGCCGTCGTCGCCGCGTCCCGTCCCGCGATTTCCCCCTTCGCTCCCTCGCCTCCTCCTCCCTCGACGTCTCGTCCTCCTCCCCCCCTCGCGCGATCGTCGACGACCCCATTCGCTGTAATCGCGCCCGCCCGCCTCGAAACCGCGACGCGCGCGCGCGCGAACGTCGTCGAAAACCTCGCCGTCCCTTGCCTCGCGCGGGCGCCACCGCGTCCACTCTCGCGAACGCGACGACGCCCACGGCGAGGGAAACGACGACGCGCCATCGCGAGAGAACGAACGCACAAATCGCGCGCATGTTCGCGCGTCGTCCCCGGCGTCTCCGCGCGCGCGCGTCGACGCGTGACGACGATTCGATGCGCGTCACAATTCCACGCGAATTCCATGAAACATGCGATTCGACGGCGATGACGCGCGGGGACGATGGATGCGCGAGGACAAAGTGAGGGAACGCGCGAGGAGCGATGATGACGCGACGACGGCGCGCGATGACGGCGCGCGAGACGCGCGAGACGCGCGAAAGCGCGACCGAAAGCGCCGAACCACTGGAAATGAATGAATGTGTCAATGAATGTTTCAATGCGCGCGCGCGCGCGCGAATGAATGAATGAATGAATCTCGGATGTGCGCGCGATCGATGCGTGGAATCACTCGAAGCGATGGGAAGACCCGGAGGCGCGGTGCTCGTCGTCGGAGGAGGAGGCGGAGGCGGAGGAGAGCGCGGGCGAACCGGGTCTCGAGGGCGCCTCGGGGAGGGAGTCGACGAAGGCGCGCACGTCGGCGCGAGTGTACGCGGATAAATCCCATCTCTCGTCGTTTGGATCGCGTAATTCGCGAACGGAGACGCGGCGGCGGTGGTCTTTGACGAGACACTCCGTCAAAACGCGACGCAAGACGAGAGCGTCGACGGAATCGCCGGGGACGTACGCGTCGACGTTGATGACGGTGTCGACGATTTGCATCACCAATCCGAGCGGACCACCGTCCTGAATGTCAAAGGGAGGACGACCGAGGACGGACTCGAGGACGGTGACGCCGACGCCCCAGATGTCGGATTCGGGTCCGCATCGCGGGGCGCTCGAGGCGAGGCGCTCAGGGGACATGTAGACGACGGTACCGTCGAGACGCCGCGTCGGCGACGAAGCCGCGTCCGCGGGGGCGCACAATCCGAAATCGCAGAGTTTACACGCCCCCGTTTCGTCGAACAAGACGTTGCTCGGTTTGACGTCGCGATGGACGACGCGCGCGACGTCGCGAAGAAACGCCAACGCGTTCGCGAGACACCGAACGACGCACAGGGCGGCGCGGGGAGACGAGTCGAGTCGACCACACCGGCGTACGACGTCCTCGAGCGACCCCATGGTCATCTCCAGTCGTATGAAGGCGACGTTCGACGCGTCGTGAAACCCGAAACCGAGACATTTCACGATGCCGTCGTACCGATCGACATCGTCTCCGTCGTCTCCGTATTCCCCGTCCTCGTCCTCGTCCTCGTTCTCATTCAAACGCACGATCGACGTCGACTGCGTCGACCGCGCGTCGTCGTCCGAATCCGATCCCCGCGCGTCGCCGCCGCCGTCTTTGACCGTCGCGGTCAACGCCGCCGACGACGACCTCCCTCCCACCCGCGCGCGATCGCGACGCATCGCTCGCGATAACACCCGCATCTCCATCCGCACCTGCGCCGCCACCGCACCGTCGTCCACGCGCACGCGCTTCACCGCCACCGCCACCATTCGTCCCGACGCGCGTGCGCGCGTCACCACGCTCGTGCGTCCTCGACCGAGCACCTCGTCGCGCGCGACCGAGGTCTCGCACGACGTCTCACACGACGGCGACGACGCGCGCGAGGTCATCATCGGTCGTTTCCTCGGTTCTCCCGTCGCGTTCGCGCGCGCGTCCGCGCGTCGTCGTCGTCGTCTCGACCCGTCCCGATCTATCCAACCGTCCGCGTCTGCGGAGACGCTTTCGCGGTCATCCATCTCCGGGACGTCGACGCGTCGTCCGTTCGCTCGATTCGCGCGCGCGACTCCCACGACCGCGAACGAGGGTTTTTTTGCGCCCGTCGCGAGTCCCGTCGCGCCCTCGCGTCGCTCGATGACGCCGCGCGCGCGCGGTCATCATCGGTCATCGCCTCCTCTCGACGAACCCTTTTTCGACGCGCGGTCAAAAAGCGAAAAAGGACCGGACGCGCGGTGTCGGTTCGGGTCGGTCGGTCGCCGACATCACCGGTCACGACTCCCCATCCACGTCCGTCCTCCATCGATCGTCGCGCCGACGCGATCGCGCGATCGCGCCGCCACCGGTTCGTCCCCTCTCGCCGCCGATTCGTCGCCCTCGCCGCCGATTCGTGTTCTCGACCCCCACGGTCGGTCGCGTGGGGCCTCGCGCGGGATTTTGACTCGTTTACGCCATGAAGAGTAGGGTTTCGGTCACCGTTCATGACTCAAGATACCTTGACGGGTCATAACTCACCGACAGGGACTGAGGCAAGAAGCCGAGCTCCCCCCTTGACAATAGCGGCAGACGTCGGCTCCCCG
>MDTD01080285.1_pt1 | contig 56079 bp, 62 predicted proteins | sample 811221 | NCBI WGS metagenome assembly MDTD01 (sample SAMN05326646, study PRJNA326480) | marine metagenome | isolation source: seawater | place: Pacific Ocean: South West | collected 2011 | reverse complement strand
TGGAGAGCGGGCCGGGGCTGGCTCATCTCTCAATCCCAAAGTTCCGCATAACCCGCACCATGCACAGGAATGAGACGCTTCGATAGAGTCAGGATAAGGAATGGTGGCGCAGCGCCCGATGCCGAAAGTCGGCTGTGATCTCCTTGCTCTGGTCAACGCGCAGATGGGCCTGCGAGATCGGCCGCATGAACGGCGAAATCGGTGTGTACTCCATGTTTTCAGTTCACGAAGGCAAGAAAAGACCTTTCCGCGAATCACATATGACTTGCGGTTTGCGCTGGCCCACTACCTTGAAAGTGAAAAGATCAAAGTTGGGGTCTCGTGGAGCGCAGGCTTTGCGGGATCTTTTCCTTAGCCTGCTCGATGCGGCCTGGATCGACCCTGGCACGCCGGAACTGATGGCCGATACCGGGCTTGCGCATGATCATGTGCGGCTGGGGGGGACCGGCCGGATCGCGCGCTTGCCGAAGCAGAGCCAGATGAGGCTCGCGCCCGCCGAAAACCTCGCCTATCAGGCCGCCTGTTTCACCCGCGCGAGCGCGTCGGGTCATGCGCCGCGCCTGCGCGCTGTGCTGCCGCCCTCCGACACCTTGCCGCGCGGCGGGCTGGTTGTGGAGGAGATCGACGGCCGCACCGCGCGCCTGCCCGAGGATCTGCCCGCGATCATGGCCGCGCTGGCCGCAATCCACAGCTTGCCGGTTCCGGAGGCGCGCGCGCCGCTGCTCGACCCCGCCGATCCGCTGGCCCGGCTGCTGGAGGAAATCGGCGCGCAGGCCGAATACCTGAACGCGGCGGACCCCGCGACACGAGCGATCATGGAGCGGCACATCGCCGCCCTGCGCGATCTGGCCGATGACACGCCCCGCCCGCCCAGGCGGCTCATTTCCTTCGACGCCCATCCCGGCAATTTCCTCGTCACGCCCGAGGGCCGCGCCGTGCTGGTCGATCTGGAAAAGGCCCGCTACAGCGCGCCGCCGCTCGATCTGGCGCATGCCACGCTCTACACCTCTACCACCTGGGACGTGGCCAGCCATGCCGTGCTGAGCCCCGAGGAGGTGGCCGGGGCCTGCCGCCACTGGCTCACCTGCCTGCCCGGGGCCGAGCGCGCCGCCCTCGCGCCGTGGATATTGCCGTTGCGGCGGGCGATGTGGCTCTGGTCGATGACATGGTGCGCGAAATGGCGTGTCCTGTCGGGGGCCGAGGCGAAGGCGACGCAGGATGGCGAGGACTGGGCGGCGGGCAAGAGCGAGGCGGCGCTGATCGCCCATGTGCGGGGCCGCGTCGATCACTATCTTTACCCCGAGACGGCGGCGTTGATGGATGACGGCTTCGCGCGGCTGGCGGATTTGCTATAACAAGACATCCCGACAAGGAGACCCCGCAGATGATCCGATCCATACTGACATCGCTGGCCGCAATTGCGCTGGCTGCCCCGCTGGCCGCGCAGGAGGTGGTGCCCGATCCCACGGATTGGGACGCGATCACCAAGGCAGCCGAGGGCCAGACCGTCTATTGGCACGCCTGGGGCGGGTCGAATGCCATCAATGACTATATCGCCTGGGCGGGCGATCAGGTGGCCGCGCGTTACGGCGTCACCGTCGAGCATGTCAAGCTCAAGGACACCGCCGATGCCGTCAGCCGCGTCATCGCCGAGAAATCGGCGGGCAAGGATGCGGGCGGCGCGGTCGATCTCATCTGGATCAACGGCGAGAATTTCGCGGCGATGAAGGAGCAGGGGCTGCTTTATGGCCCCTGGGCCGAGGATCTGCCCAACTGGCAATTCGTCGATGTCGAGGGCAAGCCCGCCGTCACCTCTGATTTCACCGTGCCGACCGAGGGGCTGGAGGCACCATGGGGCATGGCGCAGATCATCTTCTATCACGACACCGCGCGGCTGGCCGAACCGCCCCGCTCTATCCCTGCGCTGCTGGATTGGGCGCGCGCCAATCCGGGCCGCTTCGCCTATCCGCAGCCGCCCGATTTTCTCGGCTCCACCTTCCTCAAGCAGGCGGTGATGGAGCTTGCGCCCGATCCGGCGGTACTGACCGAGCCGGTGACCGAGGAGAGCTACGAGGCCGCTACGGCCCCGCTCCGGGATTATCTCGACGATCTCACGCCCCATCTCTGGCGCGGCGGCGCGGCCTATCCGCAGTCTGGTCCGCGTCTCATCCAGCTGATGAACGATGGCGAGATCGACCTTGCGCTCAGCTTCAACCCCAACGAGCCGCAGAACGCCATCGCCAACTATGAGCTGCCCGACACGGTGCGCAGCTATGTGCTCGATGGCGGCACCATCGGCAATGCGAGCTTCGTCGCCATTCCCTACAACGCCAATGCCAAGGAGGGCGCGCTGGTGCTGGCGAATTTCCTGCTCTCGCCCGAGGCGCAGGCGAAGAAGCAGAACCCCGGGGTATGGGGCAACGGCACCGTTCTCGCGATGGGCAGGCTCTCGGCGGAGGACCGCGCGCTTTTCGACGCGATCGAGCTTGGCGCCGCCGCGCTCTCGCCCGAGGAACTGGGTGCGGCGCTGCCCGAGCCGCACCCCTCCTGGATGGTCCGGCTGGAGCAGGACTGGACCGCGCGCTACGGCGTCGGCCAGTAAATATCCGTGCGCGCCGCCGTCAGCACCACCGCCCCGCCGCGCCCCGCCCGGCGGGCGCGGTTCCTGCCCTGGGCCCCGCTCCTGACGCTGGCGGTGATGCTCGGGCCGGTGCTGGCGGGCCTCTTGGGCACGCTCGCCCCCGCGCTGGGCTACTTGCCCGCGCTGGGCGGGCAGACCGTCACGCTTGCCGCGTTCGAGGCGCTTTTCGCCTGGCCGGGCCTGCCGCGCGCGATGGCGCTCAGCCTCGGGGTGGGCCTTGTCGCCACGGGGATTTCCCTTGCCATCGTGGTGCTCATCTGCGCCGGGTGGGCGGGCACCCGCACCTTCGGCATGGTCGAGCGGCTCCTCTCGCCGCTCCTGTCGGTGCCGCACGCGGCGGCGGCCTTCGGCCTTGCCTTTCTCATCGCCCCTTCGGGCTGGATCGCGCGGGCGCTTTCGCCCTGGCTGACCGGGTGGGAGCGCCCGCCCGACCTTCTGATCCTGCAGGACCCGGCGGGGCTCAGCCTCGTCTTCGGTCTCGTTGCCAAGGAGGTGCCGTTCCTGTTGCTGATGACGCTTGCGGCGCTGACACAGGTGCGTCCGGGCCAGAGCCTGCGGGTGGCGCAGGCGCTGGGCTACGGACGCGTGACGGGCTGGCTCAAGGTGGTGTTTCCGCTGGTCTATCGCCAGATCCGCCTGCCGGCCTTTGCGGTGCTGGCGTTTTCCATGTCGGTGGTGGACGTGGCGATCATCCTCGGGCCGAACACGCCGCCGACGCTGGCCGTGCAGGTGGTCCGCTGGATGAGCGACCCCGATCTGGCGTTCCGCTTTCAGGCGGCGGCGGGGGCGGTGCTGCAACTGGGGCTGGTGCTTCTTGGTCTCGGCCTCTGGCGGCTGATGGAGCTGGTCGTGTCCCGCGCCGGGCGGGCCTGGGTCGTGCGTGGAGGGCGCGGGCGGTCCCGCACGGAACAGGCGCTGCGCGCGGGGGCGCTTGTGCTGGGCGCGCTGGCGGCGCTTGCGGTGATCGCGGGTCTGGCGGGGCAGGTGGTCTGGTCCTTCGCCGGGCTGTGGCAATTCCCCGACCTGCTGCCCGAGGGCTTCACCCTGCGCAACTGGGGCCGCCACGGCCCGCGCCTTGCCGGTCCCGTCACCGAGACGCTGCTCATCGCGGGCGCGGCGACGGGGCTGGCGCTGCTCCTGACGCTGGCAAGTCTCGAGGCCGAACATCGCCACGGGCTGCGCCCGGCCACGCGGGCGCTCTGGCTCTTGTATCTGCCGCTGATCGTGCCGCAGGTGGCGTTTCTGATGGGGTTCCAGACGTTCTCGATCCTCGCGGGCCTCGATGGCGGACGCGCGGCGGTCATCCTGGCGCATCTCGTGTTCGTTCTGCCTTACGTGTTCCTGTCGCTGTCGGACCCGTGGCGTGCCTGGGACGCGCGGCAGGATACCATCGCCCGCGCGCTCGGCGCGGGGCCCGATCGCGTGCTCTGGGCGGTGCGGCTGCCGATGCTCTTGCGCCCGGTACTGATCGCGGCGGCGGTGGGCTTCGCCGTGTCGGTCGGGCAATACCTGCCGACGCTGCTGGTGGGCGCGGGACGGGTGGCGACGCTCACCACCGAGGCGGTGGCGCTTGCCTCGGGGGGCGACCGGCGGGCCATCGGCGTCTATGCGCTGGCGCAGACGGCGGCGGCCTTCGCGCCCTTTGCGCTCGGGGTGGTGCTTCCGCGCCTGTTGTGGCGTAACCGCAAGGGGATGCGCGATGCCTGAGGGACTGCGGCTCGAGCAACTCTCGATCGCGCTTGAGGGCGCGCGGCTCATCGCGCTCGACGCCGCTATCGCCCCGGGCGAGGTGCTGACGGTGATGGGGCCTTCGGGCGTGGGCAAGTCAACGCTTCTGGCGGCGATCACCGGCACGCTCGACCCTGCCTTCACCATGACCGGGCGCATCCGGCTTGACGGGCGGGACCTGTCGGGCCTTCCCACCGAGGCGCGGCGGGTGGGAATCCTCTTTCAGGACGAATATCTCTTTCCGCATCTCTCGGTCGGGGCGAACCTTGCCTTCGGGCTGAAACCGGACATCAAGGATCGGCGCGACCGCCGCGCACGGATCGAGGCGGCGCTTCGCGAGGTGGGGCTTTCGGGCTTTGCCGACCGCGACCCGGCGACCCTCTCGGGCGGGCAGCGGGCACGGGTGGCGCTGCAACGGATGCTGCTGTCCGAACCGCGCGCGCTGCTTCTGGACGAGGCGTTCTCGCGGCTTGACAGCGCACTCCGGGCGCAGGTGCGCGCACTTGTGTTCCAGACCGCGCACCGCCGCGCCCTGCCGGTGCTCCAGGTCACTCATGACCGGAGCGATGCCGAGGCGGCCGGTGGCGCGGTGGTGGATCTCGGATGATCTTCGGGCGCGGGCCGCGCCGCGTGCGCGGGCCGCTTTCGGGCTGATTTCCCGCGCGAGATCGGCTAGTGAGGGTCACGACCATCACCACCCAAGGTCTGGCCACATGGAACGTTCTTCGCCCGCCTATCTCACCACCCGCGAGGTCGCCGACCTGCTGCGCGTCAAGGAACGCAAGGTCTATGACATGGTGGCCAGCGGCGAGATCCCGCATCGCAGGATCACCGGCAAGCTGCTGTTTCCGCAGGCCGAGATCATGGGCTGGATCGAGGGCGAGGGCAGCCTGCGTCCGGCCGAGCGCCCGGCGCTCGTCACCGGCTCGCATGATCCGCTTCTGGACTGGGCGCTGCGCGAGAGCGGGGCGGCCATGGCGACGCTCTGGAACGGCAGCAGCGCGGGGCTCGATGCCTTTGCCGAAGGGCGCGCGGCGCTTGCCGGGCTGCACATTCCCGGCGAGGAGGAGTGGAACGTCGGGGCGGTCGCGGCGCGCAGCCTGCGCGATGCGGTGCTGATCGGCTGGGCGTGGCGCAGGCGCGGCCTGATCCTCGCCCCTTCCGTTGCCGAGATGATCAAGGGCTTCGCCGATCTGCGCGGGCGGCGTGTGATCCTTCGGCAGGAGGGGGCGGGCACCACCGCGCTCTTCCAGCGGCTGATGGCGGAGGCGGGAATGAGCCCCGCCGATCTGCGGACCCCCTCCAGCCCCGCCCATACCGAAAGCGACGCGGCGGCGGCGGTGGCGGCAGGCGAAGCCGAGGCGACGCTGGGGATCGAGTCCATGGCGCGCCAGTTCCGCCTCACCTTTCGGCCGCTCCTGCGCGAGCGCTTCGACCTGCTGGTGGATCGCCGCGCCTGGTTCACCGAGCCGGTGCAGCGGCTTGCGGCCTTCATGCGCTCCGACACCGTCGCCGCCAAGGCCGCAGCTTTCGGCGGCTATGACGTGAGCGACATGGGCAAGGTGCGCTGGCTTTCGCCCTGAACGCCGCTCAGCCCCCGGCGTTCGGAAAGAACAGCTGCTGACCGTCCACCTTGTAGCCCGCGATGGCCGCTTGCCCCTCGGGAGAGAGCACCCAGTCCACGAAGGCCTGCCCGGCCTGTGCCTTGACGTTGGGGTGCTTCCCGGGGTTCACGAGGATGATGCCATACTGGTTGAACATGCGCGGGTCGCCCTCCACCGCGATCTCATAGTCGCCCTTGTTGCCGAAGGCGATCCAGGTGGCGCGGTCGGTCAGGACATAGGCCCCCATCGACGTGCCGGTATTGAGCGTCGCGCCCATGCCGGAGCCGGTCTCGCGATACCATCCGCCCGAGGCCGCCTGTGCGTCGATCCCGGCCTCTTTCCACAGCCGCAGCTCGGCCTTGTGGGTGCCGCTGTCATCGCCGCGCGAGGCAAAGGGCACCTCGGCCTCGGCAATCTTCGACAGCGCCGCGACCACGTCGGTCATCCCCGCCACCCCTGCGGGATCGGAGGGCGGGCCGACGATGACGAAATCGTTGTACATCACGTCGAACCGCGCAACGCCGTGCCCCTCGGCCACGAATTTCTCCTCTGCCGGCCTGGCATGGACGAAAAGCACGTCGCCATCGCCGTTCATGGCATTCCTGATCGCCTGCCCGGTGCCCACGGCCACCACCCGCACCTCGATTCCGGTCTTCTCCTCGAACAACGGCAGGATGTGTTCGAAGAGGCCGGAATTCAGCGTCGAGGTCGTGGATTGCACCACGATGAACTCGTCCTGCGCCTGTGCGCCAGTGGTCCCGAGGGCCAGCACTGCGCCGAGAGCAAGCGAAAGAAGAGGGTATCTGAACATTTTACGCTCCATGTCGCCTGGGGGTCAAGTGTCACCGGTATAGAGCCGCCCCTGCACCCAGGCGCGGGCGGCCTCCGAGCGCGGCGCGCCCAGAACCCGATCGAGCGGGCCGCGTTCCGCGACGCGCCCGGCATGGAGAAAGATCACCTCGTCGCCCATGCGCCGGGCCTGGCCCATGTCATGCGTGACCATCACGATCGTCACGCCGCGCGCATGGGCGGCGTTCACCAGATCCTCGATCATCTGGGTCGAGGCGGGATCGAGGCTGCTTGTGGGCTCGTCGAGGAACAGCAGTTCCGGCTCGCACACGAGGGCGCGGGCCAGCGCAAGCCGCTGCTGCTCCCCCCCGGACAGCACGCGGGCGGGATGGTTGGCCAGATCGGTGAGCCGTGCCATCTCCAGCGCCTCTTGCGCGCGCTCGGTGCGGGCGCGGCCCGCGAGGCCGTGGACCTTGAGCGCGAAGGTGAGGTTCGCCAGCACCGAGCGGCGCAGCATCACGGGACGCTGAAACACCATCGCCTGTGCCCGCCGTGCGGCACGGCCGGCGGCCTCGCCCCGCCACAGCACCTCGCCCGAGGAGGGCGGGAGCAGCCCGTGCAACAGCCGCAGAAGCAGGCTCTTGCCGCTGCCATTGGCCCCCATCACGATGGTGCGTCGGCCTGGTTCTATCCCAAGGTCGATGCCGTGGATCAGGGTCTGCCCGCCCGCTGCAAAGCGCAAGGCGCGCGCCTCCAGCAGCGGCTCTGCCACAAGGGCGCTCTCGGCGCGGATATCCATCACCATGTCACGCATAGGCCGCCCGCACCGCCGAGGCGCGCAGGGTCATCACTGCGGCATTGACGATCACCGCCAGCCCCAGGAGCAGCAGGCCCAGGGCCAGCGCCAGTTCGAGATTGCCCTTGGAGGTCTCGAGCGCGATGGTCGTGGTCATCACCCGCGTGACGTGGTTGATGTTGCCGCCCACGATCAGCACCGCCCCCACCTCGGCCACCGCGCGCCCGAAACCGGCAAGCGCGACCGTGAGCAGGCTGTAGCGCGCATCCCACAGGAGCGCCGAGACCCGCGCCCGCGCCGAGAGGCCGAAGGAGGAAAACTGTTCGGCATATTCGCCGTGCAGGTCCTCGACCACCTGTTTTGTCAGCGCCGCGACGATGGGGGTGACGAGGATGGTCTGCGCGATGATCATGGCCGTGGGCGTGTAGAGCAGTCCCAGCACGCCGAGCGGCCCCGCGTTCGAGAGCATCAGATAGACGAAGAGCCCCACCACCACCGGCGGCAGCCCCATCAGTGCGTTGAGCAGTACCGTCACCGTGCCCCGTCCGCGAAACCGGAATGCGCCGACGACCGCGCCCAGCGGCAGGCCGATGAGGCAGGCGACGGCCACCGCCGTCAGGGTCACGCGCAGCGACAGAAGGACGATCTCGCTCAGGTCCCGATCCCAGGTCAGGATCAGGCCGAGCGCCGCCGCCATGATGTCGCCAAAGCCGAACAAATGCGTTCTCTCCCCTCTATGGGAAGAAAAGCATAAAAACGCACATCGCACCAGAGCGAATTCTGCTGCCCGCGCCTCAGCAGGGCCGCAATCGCCACATTCGCAAGGGCTGATCGAGCGCGAGTCCGTCTGCGGTTCGGCGCGCGTGCCGGTCCAGCAGGCGCGCAAGCGTGCCGCGCTGCGCCTCGGCCACCGCGCGACGGGCAGGATCGACGCGCACGAGCCCGTCGATGAAATCCTCCAGACCGGCGACCGACGTCGCGCGCAGCCACGTCACCGGCGCGGGGCCCGTGGCCTCTCCGGCTGCCAGCACCGTGTCGATGGCCTTCATGGCAGCGCGGCGGATCGCGGTTTCGTCCTCGACCGGGCGCATCACCTCGAAGAACGGCCCCTCGGCCAGCGGCTCCACCACGATCACCTCACCGCCGGGGCGCAAAACCCGCAGCGCCTCGTGCAACGCCTGCTCCATCAGGGGCACCGGCACGTGATGCAGGGAATTGAGAAACACGCAGGCATCGAATTGGCCCGGAGCAAATGGCAGCGCCTCGGCTCCCGCAACCGAGACCTGTGCCTCGGGCACGCTCTCTTGCGCCGCCGCGATGGCGTCGGGCGCCGGGTCGATCCCCGTCACGGCAAGGCCCTCGCCTGCCAGCCTCCGCGCAAGCGCGCCGTGACCGCAGCCGATATCGAGCACGTCGCGCGCGCCCGCGCCCTTCAGGATCGTCGTGATCCGTGCGCCTGTGTCCATCGCCTCACACCTCTCCGAATTCGTCGCGCAGCGCATCCGTATGCGCCCCCAGGCCAGGCACCGGGCCGGGCGTGACGGGGGTGTTGTCGATCAGCGCGCCGGGGGCCAGCATCCGCACCGGGCCGCTTGGCGTCTCGACGGTGACATAGCGGTTCTGCGGATGGCGTGCCACGTCCTCCATCTCGTTCACCCTGCCATAGGCAATGCGTGCGGCGCGCAGGCGGTCGGCCATCTCGTCGCGGGACACGGCGGCAAAGACCGGGCGCAGCACCGCGTCGAGCGCGGCGCGATTGGCGACACGGTTGGAGTTGCTGTCAAAGCGCGGATCGCGGGCGAGCGCGGCATCCCCGAGGATCGCCTCGCAGAAGGTGGCCCACTCCCGCTCGTTCTGGATCGAGATCAGAACGGATTTGCCGTCGCTGCCCTCATAGACACCGTAGGGCGCGATGGTGGGATGATTGAGTCCCGCGCGCGGCGGCACCTTGCCGCCATAGGTGTATTGCAGGAAGGGCACGTTCATCCAGTCCGCCAGCGCATGAAAAAGCGACACCGAGATGTGCCGCCCCCTGCCGGTCGCCGCCCGCCCGATCAGCGCCTCGAGCACCGCCTGATAGGCGGTCATCCCCGCCGCGATGTCGCAGACCGAGACGCCGGTGCGCGCGGGGCCATGTTCGTTGCCGGTGATCGAGGACAGCCCGGTTTCGGCCTGAACCAGAAGGTCATAGGCCTTGAGATCCGAAAGCGGCCCCTCCTCGCCATAGCCCGAGATCGACACGGTGATCAGACGCGGATAGGTGGCGCGCAGCCGGTCGGGCGCGAATCCCAGCCGGTCGATGGCCCCCGGCGCAAGGTTCTGGATGAAGATATCCGCGCGGGCCAGCATCCGCTCCATCAGCGCGCTGTCGCCCTCTTGCCGCAGGTCCAGGCAGATCGATTCCTTGCCCCGGTTGAGCCAGACGAAATAGGCGCTCTCGCCCTGCACAAGGCTGTCATAGCCGCGCGCGAAATCGCCCTCGGGGCGCTCCACCTTGATCACCCGCGCCCCCGCTTCGGCCAGACGCCCCGAGCAATAGGGTGCGGCCACCGCCTGTTCGAGCGAGACGACGAGAAGACCGGAGAGATCGGCGGGCATGGCAGGCTCCTTGCGTTTGCGAGTCCGACAATGCCGGGTGGTGGCGGCGGGGGAAAGCCCGGTTTCGCGTGCTCCGGAACTTCCCCTCGGGCGCGAAACCTGCGATGTATCCCGGGCACGAACAAGGGGACACCGATCATGAGCCTTTTCGATCCTACCGCCGACTTCGCCGATATCCGCGCCGGCGTGGCAAAGGTCTGCGCAAGTTTTCCCGGCGTCTACTGGCGCGATCTGGACGCGCGGCGCGCCTATCCGACCGAGTTCGTGGCGGCGCTGATCGCCGAGGGCTACCTTGCCGCGATGATCCCCGAGGCGTATGGCGGCTCGGGCCTGCCCTTGACCGCCGCCGCCGTCATTCTCGAGGAGATCCACCGTCAGGGCTGCAACGCCGCCGCCTGCCACGCGCAGATGTACACGATGGGTACGCTGTTGCGGCACGGGTCCGAGGCGCAGAAGGCCGCGTATCTGCCGGGCATCGCCGACGGCTCGCTGCGGCTTCAGGCATTCGGCGTGACCGAACCGACGAGCGGCACGGATACGCTCGCGCTCAAGACCACGGCGCGGCGCGATGGCGATGACTACATCATCAACGGCCAGAAGATCTGGACATCTCGCGCGGAACATTCCGACCTGATGATCCTGCTCGCCCGCACCACCCCGCGCGATCAGGCGGTCTCGCGCACCGACGGGCTCTCGGTCTTTCTCGTCGATCTGCGCGACAAGATCGGCAACGGGGTGGAGATCCGCCCGATTCGCACGATGATCAACCACGCCACCACCGAGGTGTTCTTCGACAACCTGCGTGTTCCGGCGGACAGCCTGATCGGCGAGGAGGGCAAGGGCTTTCGCTACATTCTCTCGGGCATGAACGCCGAGCGCATCCTGATCGCCGCCGAATGCATCGGCGATGCCAAGTGGTTCCTGAAAACCGGGGCGGCCTATGCCCGCGACCGGGTGGTGTTCGGCGAGCCCATCGGCGCGAACCAGGGTGTGCAGTTCCCGCTGGCGCGCGCCCAGGCGCATCTGATGGCGGCCGAGGCAATCGTCTGGCGCGCAGCGGCAATGTATGATGCGGGCGAGAACCCGGGCGTCGAGGCCAATACCGCGAAGCTCCTTGCCTCCGAGGCAAGCTGGGAGGCGGGCGAGGCCTGTATGCAGACCCATGGCGGCTTTGCCTTTGCAGAGGAATACGACGTGGAGCGCAAGTGGCGAGAGGCGCGGCTCTACCAGATCGCACCCATTTCGACCAACCTCATCCTTGCCTATATCGCCGAACAGGTGCTGGGACTGCCCAAGTCCTATGGGCAGGGGCGCGGGGCATAGGAGGGGGGATGGACGACTATTCCGACTGGATCGGGCGGCGCTTCACCCGTGAAGAGCCGATCACCCGACGGCTGATCGATCATTTCCGGGTCACGCTTGCCGGCACGCTGGCCGAGGCCGAGGTGCCCCTGGGCCTGCACTGGTGCCTCGCGCCCGACGCGGTGGCGCCCGATCTTCTGGGCCGCGACTGTCACCCGAGACCGGGACTCTTCCTGCCCGCGCTGCCGCTGCCGCGCCGGATGTGGGCGGGCGGCGAGCTGATGTTCCACGCGCCCTTTGCAGCAGGCGATGCGGTGACGCGCGAGACGGTGATCGAGGATGTGGCCTTCAAGGAAGGGCGCAGCGGGCGGCTCGGCTTCGTGACGGTGCGCCATTTCTATCGCGTGGCGGACGCGCCGCGCGTCACCGAACGGCAGGATATCGTCTATCGGGAAGATCCCAAGCCCGGCACCGCGCAGACACCCCCGCCCGCCGAGCCATGGCCGGGGGCGACCGCGTGGCACCTCACGCCTGATCCCACGCTTCTCTTCCGCTTCTCGGCGCTGACGTTCAACGGTCACCGCATTCATTACGATCACCCCTATGCGACGCAGGTCGAGGGATATGCGGGCCTTGTCGTGCATGGACCCTTGCAGGCGGTCTGGATGCTGAACCTCGCCGCGCATCGCCTGGGCCGTCTGCCCGCGCGCTTCACCTATCGCGGCCTCAGCCCGCTCATTTGCGGCGCGGCGGTCGCCATCGAGGCGCGCGAGGCCGAAGGTGGGCTGGATCTGCGCGTGCGGCGCGCGGCCGACGGGGTGGCGACGATGGCGGGGCGGGCAGAAATGGATTGACATAACTAGAAATGTGGTTCTATCACGTCTCATGACCTTCACAAGCCCCACCGCCCGCGCCCTTGCCGCCCTCGGCCATGACACGCGCCTTTCCATCTTCCGCCTGCTCGTGCGGGCAGGCGAGGAGGGGCTGAGCGTGGGCGAGATCGGGCAGCATCTGGATCAGGCACCCTCGACGCTGGCGCATCACCTCTCGACGCTGGTCGATGCCGGGTTGGTGGTGCAGGAAAGGCAGGGGCGCGTGGTGCTCAATCGGGTGGATTACGCGGCGATGCGCTCGATGCTCGACTTTCTCACCGCCGAATGCTGCACCGGTGTGCGGCTGGAGCAGACCGACAGCGCGGCGTGACCTTCGCTTCCTTAAAAAACGATATATCTGGGGATATCACGATGAGCGACACCACCCTCACCCCGCCCCGCGCCGCCGCCACGGCCTTGCGCAGCGTCTGGCGCAAACATGGCGTCTGGCTCGTCACTGCGGCGCTCCTCATCCTTCTGGCCGTTTTCGACCGCGCGCAGGCGGCGGCCTCGGTCGCCTTTACCATCGACGCGCTGGCAGGCACCGCGCCTTTCCTCGTGCTGTCCATCGGCATTGCCGCCTGGGCCACGGCCACCGGGGCCGACAACCTGATCGCCCGCGCCTTCACTGGTCAGCCCGCCGTGATGATCGGGCTGGCGGCGCTGGCGGGCGCGCTCTCGCCCTTCTGCTCCTGCGGGGTGATCCCGCTCATCGCGGCGCTCCTGGCGATGGGGGTGCCGCTCTCGGCGGTGATGGCCTTCTGGCTCGCCTCGCCGGTCATGGACCCGTCGATGTTCGTGCTGACCACCGGGGTTCTGGGCCTGGAGTTCGCCATCGTCAAGACGATGGCGGCGATCGGGCTGGGCCTGATGGGCGGCTGGGTGGCGCATCTTTTGGGCCGCGCCGGGGGCCTGTCGGACCCGCTGCGCGAGGGCATCGGCAATGGCGGTTGCGGCGGGGCGAAGCTGCGCAACCCGAAATCGGTGGTCTGGCGCTTCTGGGCCGAGCCGGAGCGGCGCGCGAAGTTCGGGCGCGAGGCGCTGAGCGTGACGCTCTTCCTGCTGAAATGGCTGACTCTGGCCTTTGTCCTCGAGAGCCTGATGCTGGCCTTTGTCCCGGCGGAGACGATCACCGGCCTGCTCGGCGGCACCGGGCTCGGCCCCATCCTTCTTGGAACCCTCGTCGGTGTGCCCGCCTATCTCAACGGTTATGCCGCGCTGCCGCTGGTGGGCGGGCTGGTGGCACAGGGCATGGCGCCGGGTGCTGGCCTCGCCTTCCTCGTGGCGGGCGGGGTCACGTCGCTGCCCGCCGCAATCGCCGTCTGGGCGCTGGTGAAACCGCGCGTCTTCGCGCTCTATCTCGCGCTTTCGCTTGCCGGGGCCTTCGGCGCGGGCGTGCTCTTTCAGCTCTGGAGCCTGGCATGAGACATCTCGCCATCGAGATCGCCGATCTCGCCCCCGGTACGCAAGTCCTTGCCCCGGCGGGCATGGCCACGCCCGAGGAGGCCGTGATCACGGCAACGGTGACGGGCGGGCGGATCGCGGCGGTGCTGCTCGAGACAGGGCTTGGCCTTGCCGCGCTGCGGATCGAGGCGGCGGGCGGGTCGCTTGCCGTCGGCCACGAAATCGTGCCCGAGGGTGCTCCCTATCCCGAGGTGATCTTTGCCCCCCGCACGACACCCTATACCGTGGCGGCCGAGGATCTGGCGCAGGCCAGCCGCGAGATCGCCCGCGCGGCGGGCGGCGGCATGGCGGGGATCGCCGCGCTGGTGGCCGAGGCCGAGGCGCGCTTTGCCTATGCCCATCCCGAGATACGGTTCAACGACGGCACGGACGAAGTGCCCTACCTGTCCTGCGGGCTGACGCCGGGCTCTTGCGTGGATATCAACACCTACCTCGTGGCAAGCCTCCGCGCCGCGGGTTACGAGGCGGGCTATGTCTATGGACATTTCTTCCCCGCCGAGAAGGGCGGCGTGACCGACGACATGCATTGTTGGGTGATCACGCGCCACGCGGGCGAGATCCGGCATTGGGACATCGCCCATCACATGAAGGCCGGGCTGGGTCCGACGCGGCCCGCACTCAACCCGCGCCCCGGCTGGCGCGTGGCCCTGGGCCATTCCATGGGGCATGTCTATGGCGCGGGTGACGGGGCGGTGCGGCTCAAGATCCTGGCCGAGCCGATGGCGCTTCTGGACGGTGGTGCGTTGCGCCCCCTACCCTATCTGGCAAGGCTTGCCGCCCCATAACGACATTTTGTTGACAAATTCTCATTGAACCCGCACCCTCCCGTCAACCGGGGCAACAACCGGCCGGTTTATCCACATGGGAGACGATAGAATGAAGCATCTTTTCACCCTGGCGCTTGCCGGCACCCTCGCCCTTGGTGCCGGTGCGGGCCACGCACAGACCAGCTGGGACATGCCCACACCCTATGGCGATTCGGTCTTTCACACCCAGAATATCATGCAATTCGCCGAGGATGTGGCCAGCGCCACCGAAGGCGCGCTCACCATCACCGTGCATTCGGCGGGTTCGCTCTATGCCCATCCCGAGATCCGCGACGCGGTGCGCCGGGGCCTTGCCCCCATCGGCGAGATCCTGATGTCGCAGCTTGCCAACGAAGACGCGATCTTCGGCGTCGATTCGGTGCCCTTCCTTGCCGCGAGCTACGAGGATGCCGCGCGGCTCTGGGAAGCCTCGCGCAACCAGATCGCCGCCAAGCTCGCCGATCAGGGGCTGACATTGCTTTTTGCCGTGCCCTGGCCGGGACAGAGCCTCTATGTCACCGAGGAGGTGACCTCGACCGAGCAGCTTCAGGGCGTGAATTTCCGTGCCTACAACACCGCCACCGAGCGGCTTGCGCAGCTCATGGGTGCGGTGCCCACCACCGTCGAGGCGGGCGACATCCCGACCGCCTTTTCCACCTCGCGGATCTCGGCGATGATCACCTCGCCCTCGACCGGCGTCTCGTCGCAGGCCTGGGATTTCGTCGGTCACTATATCGACACGCAGGCCTGGCTGCCCAAGAACATGGTCTTCGTCAACACGCGCGCCTTCGAGGCGCTGCCCGAAGACCAGCAGGAGGCGATCTTCGAGGCGGCGGCGGCGGCGGAGCTGCGCGGCTGGGAAATGTCCGTGGCCGAGACCGAAGCCAAGATCGCCACGCTCAAGGAAAACGGCATGCAGGTGCATGAGCCCTCGGCGCAGCTGGCCGCGCAACTGCGCGAGATCGGTGCCATCATGACCGAGGAGTGGAAGAAACAGGCCGGCCCCGAAGGCGAGCTGATCCTCGAGGCCTACGCCCGCAACTGAGCGCGGCGCGCGGGCGGGATCATCCCGCCCGCTTTCGCTTTCCCTGACAGGAGCCTTGCCATGTTGCGCAGGACGCTCGACCGCCTTTACGGCGCGGGGCTGGTGCTGGCGGCGCTGGCGCTGGTGGCCATCGCTGCGCTGGTGCTGGTGCAGGTCGCGGGCCGCGTGATCGACCGGAGCCTGATCGCGCTGGACCACGAGCCGGTGGGCATCGCCATCACCTCGCTGTCGGAACTTGGCGGCTTCCTCTTCGTCGGTGCCGCCTTTCTTGCGCTGGCGGGAACGTTGCGCGCCGGCGGGCATGTGCGGGTGACGCTGCTCACCGGGCTGCTGCCCGCGCCGCTTGCCCGGCCCCTTGCGGCGCTGGCGCTTCTCGCGGCGCTGGGGCTCTGCGGCTTCGCGCTCTACAGCGCCGGGGTGCAGGCGTGGGATTCCTGGGCCTTCGACGCGGTGTCCTTCGGCATGGCAAAGTTTCCCCTCTGGGTGCCGCAGGCGGTGATGGTGGCGGGCCTCGCGCTTTTCGCGCTGGCGCTTCTGGACGAGCTCGTCACGCTCCTGCGCGGCGAAATCCCTGCCTATCAGCGCGCCGAGGCGGAGAAAGGCGGCAGCGATGGGCATTGAGCCGCTGGCGCTGATCCTCGTGGCGATCCTGTTCGGCTGCCTCGCGCTCGGCCTCTGGGTGGGCTTCGCGCTCATCGCCGTGGGGCTTGCCGCGATGCTGCTGGCCTCCTCCGCGCCGGTGGAGCTGGTCTTTGCCACCAAGGTCTGGGGCGCGCTCAACATCTGGGATCTGACCGCGCTGCCGATGTTCATCTGGATGGGCGAGATCCTGTTCCGCTCGCGGCTTTCGTCGGACATGTTCTCGGGGCTGGCACCGCTGACGACCCGCCTGCCGGGGCGGCTTCTGCATGCCAATATCTTCGGCTGCGCGCTTTTTGCCGCCGTCTCGGGTTCTTCGGCGGCCACCACCGCCACGGTGGGGCGCATGTCGGTGCCCGAACTCACCCGGCGCGGCTACGATCAGCGCATGATCATCGGCACGCTGGCGGGCTCGGGCACGTTCGGCTTTCTCATCCCGCCTTCGATCATCCTCATCGTCTATGGGGCGGCGACGGAACAGAGCATCGCGCGGCTATTCCTGGCCGGGATCGGGCCGGGGCTCATGCTGGCGGCGCTCTTTTCGGGCTACACGATGGTCTGGGCGCTGATGAACCGGGCCCGGATGCCCGCGGCAGAGCCGGTGACGAGCTGGGCCGAGAAGCTGCGCGCCCTCCTGCTGCTGGGGCCGACGATCCTTCTGATCGTCGCCGTGATCGGCTCGATCTACGCAGGGCTTGCCTCGCCCACCGAGGCGGCGGTGGTGGGCGTGCTCGGCGCACTCGTTCTCTCGGGGTTCGGCGGGTCGCTGAACTGGCAGAGCACCTGGGGCGCGCTCCGGGGGGCCACGATCACCACCTGCATGATCTCCTTCATCCTTGCGGGTGCGGCCTTTCTCACGGTGGCGATGGGCTATACAGGCATTCCCCGCGCGCTCGCCGCCTGGATCGGCGAACAGGGCTATTCGGCCCATGCGCTGCTGGCGGCGCTGGTGGTGTTCTTCATCCTGCTGGGGATGTTCCTCGATGGCATCTCGATCGTGGTGCTCACGACATCCGTCATCCTGCCGATGGTGCTGGCGGCGGGGATCGATCCGATCTGGTTCGGCATCTTCCTCGTTCTGGTGGTGGAGATGAGCCAGATCACCCCGCCTGTGGGCTTCAACCTCTTCGTGTTGCAATCCATCACCGGGCGCGGGATCTTCGAGATCGCGCGCGACGCCTTCCCGTTCTTCCTGCTGCTGGTGCTGGCCACGGCCATCCTCACCCTGTTCCCGGAGATCGCGCTATGGATTCCGCAGACGATGCTCGCGCGATAGGCGGCCCGGTCGTCTCGTCGGCGCATCTGGCGAATTCCGGCCTGCCGGAGCTTTCGGAGATGGAATTTGCGCTGACCATGGCGAACAATGCCTTTCAACGCTGGATGTCGCGCTGCATGGCCGCCGCCGGAATGCCGGGGCTCGCCCCGCTGGAGGTGCTGGTTGTCCATCTCGTGCATCACCGCGCGCGGCCCAAGAGCCTTGCCGATATCTGCCTCGTTCTGAACATCGAGGATACCCATCTCGTGAGCTACGCGGTCAAGAAGCTCGCGCGGCACGGCCTTGTCGAGACCGGGCGCAAGGGCAAGGAGAAGACCGTGACCGTCACGCCGGCCGGGGCCGATTACTGCAACCGCTACGGGCAGGTGCGCGAACGGCTGCTCGTGCGCTCGGTGCAGCAGCTCGGCCTTGACCGGGCCGAGATGTCGCGGCTCGCGGCACTCCTGCGCACGCTTTCGGGCAGCTACGATCAGGCGGCGCGCGGCGCGGCGGCGCTATGATCGCGGGGCTTGCCGCGCTGGCGCGGCACGGGCGGCTGATGCTGGTGCTCGGGCTGGCGCTGGGCGGGCTGGTGCCGCCGCTGGCCGGGGCGCTCGCGCCCTGGATATTCGAGATGATCGCTCTGTTGCTCTTTCTCGCCGCGCTGCGGGTCGATTTGCGCGCGGCGTTCCCGGGGCGGCGGAGCCTGCCGCGTTACCTCGCGATCACGCTACTGATGCAGCTTGCGCTGCCGGTAACGGCGATCCTGCTGCTCTGGGCGCTCGGTGCCTCGGCCACGGTGCTGGGCATCGGCATCGTGCTGGTGCTGGCCGCCCCGCCACTCACCGGCAGCCCCGGCCTCACCATCCTCGCGGGGGGCGATCCCACCCCGGCGCTGCGCCAGCTCGTGCTGGGAACGGCGCTTCTGCCCCTGACGGTGCTGCCTGTGTTCTGGCTGCTGCCGGTCTTCGGTGCGCCGGGCGTGGTGGCCGAGGCGGCTTTGCGCCTTCTCGGGGTGATCGTGCTGGCGGGCGGTGCGGGGGTGATCCTGCGCGCGCGCCTGTCGTGGATCCGCCGGACAGAGGGGCAGGGCGCGGTGGACGGTCTCATGACGCTGGCCATGGCGGCGGTGGTGGTGGGGCTCATGTCGGCGGTGGGGCCTGCCATGCTGGCACCCACCCCGGTCTTCTGGATCACGCTCGCGGCGGTCTTTGCACTCAATTTCGGGGCGCAGGCGGTGGCGCTCCTTCTTACCCGCCGCCGCGTGCCGCGCGATGCTCCGGCGCTCGCCATCATCGCGGGCAATCGCAACCTCGCGCTGTTCCTCGGTGCCCTGCCGCCGGAGACGGCGGCGGCCATGCTCCTTTTCGTGGGGCTATACCAGGTGCCGATGTATCTCACGCCGCTGGTCATGGCACCGGTGATCCGAAGGTTTGCGCGCATGTCATGGCGGCCTTCTGCCGGGCCCGATTGACGGGCCGCCGGGACCGCGTAATCTGCGGCATCCGATCTTCGAGGCCCCGATGCAGCGATCCGCCCCCCTGATCACCCCCGTGCTCGTCGCGGGATGCGCCATCCTGATGATGTCCTTCGCGATCCGCGCGTCCTTCGGTGTGTTCCAGATCCCCATCGCCGAGGAATTCGACTGGCCGCGCGCCGAGTTCTCGCTGGCCATCGCGATCCAGAATCTCGCCTGGGGCATCGGCCAGCCGCTCTTCGGTGCCATGGCCGAGAGGCTGGGCGACCGCCGCGCCATCATCCTTGGCGCGCTTACCTATGCGGCCGGGCTGGTGCTGTCGTCCTTCGCCGTCTCGCCGCAGGCGCATCAGCTCTACGAGGTGCTCGTGGGCTTCGGCATCGCGGGCACGGGCTTTGGCGTGATCCTCGCCGTGGTCGGGCGCGCGAGCTCGGACGAGAACCGCTCGATGAGCCTTGCCATCGCCACCGCCGCAGGCTCGGCCGGGCAGGTCTTCGGCGCGCCAGTGGCGGAATGGATGCTCGGCTTTCTCAGCTGGCAGAGCGTGTTCCTTGTCTTCGCCGCCGCCATCCTCGCGGTGCTGGCGGTGCTGCCGCTGATGCGCGCGCCCGACCTGGCCAGCCGTGCCGAGCCAGAGGAGTCGATGGGCGCGATCCTGGGCAAGGCGTTCCGCGATCCGTCCTACACGCTGATCTTCCTCGGCTTCTTCAGCTGCGGCTATCAGCTTGGCTTCATCACCGCGCATTTCCCCGCGCTCGTGACCGAGATGTGCGGCCCGATCCAGCCCGGCGGCGTGCTGCACGGCATGGGCATCACCACCACCTCGACGCTGGGCGCGGTGGCGATCTCGCTCATCGGGCTGGCCAATATCGGCGGCACGCTGATGGCGGGGTGGCTGGGCAAGCACTATTCGAGGAAAAACCTGCTTGCAGGGATCTATGCCGCGCGCACGCTCATCGCCGCCGCCTTCATGCTGACGCCGATCACGCCGGGCACGGTGCTGCTCTTCTCGGTCGCCATGGGGGCGCTCTGGCTCGCCACCGTGCCGCTCACCTCGGGGCTTGTCGCGCATCTCTACGGGCTGCGCTACATGGGCACGCTCTACGGCATCGTGTTCTTCTCGCACCAGCTTGGCAGCTTTCTCGGCGTCTGGCTCGGCGGGCGGCTCTACGACGTGACGGGCGACTACACGCTGGTGTGGTGGATCGGCGTGGGCGTGGGGGCCTTCTCGGCGCTCGTCCACCTGCCGATCAGGGAGCGGCGGCTGGCGGTGGCGTGACGCGCGCGATGCAGCGGCCCTGCGCGGACTCAGAACGGGAGTGATCGTTATCCGAGTTCGATATCTGTGTGTTGTGAAATTTTTTTCTTCAAAAAGCCAATAGCAAGCGATTTAAGAATTTCGAGGGTAGCGTTCCCCCCGGTCGCTGCGACCGCCCGCTAGGTTTCTTCCCAAAGCCCCTCGTCGCGAATTGCTTCTAGAAAATCATGCCCTTGAGATGTCATCCGATAGGTACCTGCACCGACTGGCGTGACAAGTCCTTGGTCGGCTGCCAGATACAGATGGTATTTCCAGCGCCGGTCTTCTTGCGATGCGCGCATGACATTTCGATCAAGTATCAAAAAATCCTCTTGCGTTTCAAATTCGAAGAGCATGTCGCGCAAGAGATCATCGTCTCGTTTCACCTGCTCAACCCCCCATGCAGCGTCGGCACGTCGAGCGCGGCGAAGCCGTAATGCCGGAGCCACCGCAGGTCCGACTCGAAGAACGCCCGCAGATCGGGGATGCCGTATTTCAGCATCGCGATGCGGTCGATCCCCATGCCGAAGGCAAAGCCCTGCCACTCGTTCGGGTCGATATTGCCCGCCTCCAGCACCTTCGGGTGGACCATGCCCGAGCCGAGGATCTCCAGCCAGTCGTCGCCCTCGCCCACCTTGAGCGTGCCGCCATCCCATGAGCAGCGGATATCGACCTCCGCCGAGGGCTCGGTGAACGGGAAATGCGAGGCGCGAAAGCGCAGGTCGACGTGATCCACCTCGAAGAACGCCTTGACGAATTCCTCCAGCACCCATTTCAGGTTGGCCATCGAGATGTCGCGGTCGATTGCCAGGCCTTCGACCTGGTGGAACATCGGCGTGTGTGTCTGATCATAATCCGCGCGATAGACGCGGCCCGGCGCGATCACCCGCAACGGCGCGCCCTGCGCCTGCATGGCGCGGATCTGCACCGGGCTTGTATGCGTCCGCAAGACATGCGGCGGGCGGTCGTCGCCCTCGGCGCGGTGGGTATAGAACGTGTCCATCTCGGCGCGCGCGGGATGGTGGCCGGGGATGTTGAGCGCGTCGAAATTGTACCAGTCGCTCTCGATCTGCGGGCCTTCGGCCACGGCAAAGCCCATGTCGGCAAAGATCGCCGTGACCTCCTCGGTCACCTGGCTGACCGGGTGGATCGTGCCCTGGCGGCGGGGCCGGGCGGGCAACGTCACGTCGAGCCATTCGCCGCGCAGCCGCTCGTCGAGCGCGGCGTCCGTGAGTGCCTGTTTCCTGGCCGTGAGCGCCGCGTTGATCTCGTCCTTGAGCGCATTGAGGCGCGGGCCGGCTTGCTGGCGTTCTTCCGCGCTCATCCGGCCCAGTTCGCGCATGGCAAGGCTGATCTCGCCCTTCTTGCCGAGGGCCTGCACGCGCAGCGCCTCGAGCGCGGCCTCGTCCTTGGCCCCGGCAATCGCCGTCAGGTATTTCGCGCGCAGATCGCTCATGTCCGTCATCCCGTTCTGTCACGGGCGAGTTAGCGCGCATGGCGCGCCTGCGCAAGCGCACCCGCGCCGCTCAGCCCGGAAGGATGTGTGCCTGAAAGCAGTTGTTGCGCGCCGAGCGCACATCGACAAAGGCCACCCCGGGCCAGCCGAGCGCCCATTCGGCATGGTCCATCTGCGCCGCCCCGGTGGCCACCACCTTGCCGGTGCCGTAGACGATGCGCTCATCCGCGCGACCCGGATCCTGCGGATTCGCGCGCCCGCTCCTCACGGATCATCGCCTCCAGCCGGTCGAGGCGCGAGAGCACCTCGTCGCGATAGGTGTCGGTCTTCTCGGCATCCTCGGCGTGATGCGCGTCCTGCATCGAATTGACGATGAGACCGACCAGCAGGTTCACCACCGCGAAGGTCGTGACCATGATGAACGGCACGAAGAACGCCCAGGCATAGGGAAACACCTCCATCACCGGGCGCACGATCCCCATCGACCAGGATTCCAGCGTCATGATCTGGAAGAGCGAATAGGCGGAGCGGCCCAGATTGCCGAACCAGTCGGGGAAGGCCGCGCCGAAGAGCTTTGTCGCCATGACCGAGCCGATGTAGAAGATCATTCCCATCAGCAGGAACACCGACCCCATCCCCGGCAGCGCCGTCACCAGCCCCTCGACCACGCGCCGGAGAGAGGGAGCGACCGAGACCACGCGCAACAGGCGCAGGATGCGCAGCGCCCGGAGCACCGAGAGCCCCTGCGTCGTCGGCACCAGCGAGATGGCGACGATCACGAAATCGAAGACGTTCCAGCCGCGGGTGAAGAATCCGACGATCCCGCGCGCGTAGAGCTTGGCCAGGATTTCGATCACGAAGATCGACAGGCACAGCTTGTCCAGCGCGAGGATAAGGCCGCCCGCCCGCGCCATGACGGGATCGACCGTTTCCAGCCCGAGGATCACCGCATTGAAAAGGATCACGACGAGAATGGCATTCCGGAAAAGCGTCGTGTCAAGAAACGCGCCGACGCGGCTGCGAAATGTCATGTCATCCTGGTCCTTCGCGCTTCAATCGCGGTTCATATGGGCGCAGCCGCCCTGTGCCGCAAGCGCATTTCAGGCTCTTTGCAGCATCCTTCCCAGGGGGCGACCGCCGAGGATGTGCAGGTGGTAATGCGGCACTTCCTGCACCCCGGCCTCGCCCGCGTTGGAGATGGTGCGGAACCCACCCCCGCCCGCGCCGGGCGTGACCCCCGTCAGGCGGCAGATCTCGGCCACGGCGCGGGTGAAATCGACGATCTCGGCCTCGCTCGCCTCGGCGGCGAAATGCGCCTGATCCACGTAACGCCCCCTGGGGATCACCAGCACATGCACCGGTGCCTGCGGCTGGATGTCCTCGAAGGCAAGCGTGTGCTCGGTCTCGAGCACGGTCTTGTTGGGGATCTCGCCGCGCAGGATGCGGGCAAAGACGTTCTGGTCGTCGTAGCTATAGGGCATGGTCGTTCCTCAATCGGCAAAGAGATGGTCCATTTCCGCTATTTCCTGCGCCTTCCCGGCCGGAATATCAAGGAACTGCGCAAGAAGATCCCGCGTGCGCTCGCGCTCGTCCTCCTCGCGCAGGATCAGGTGGTTCTCGAACTCGGCATCGCGGATACGGTCGCTTTCGTACACGATGTCGCCGCGGATCGTGGGCAGGAGCCGCGCCAGCGTCTCTTGCGGGGTCTGTTCCCCGGCAAGCCCCACGCGCTTGGCATGGCCGATGAGATAGTCGTCGCTGAACCGGCACTGAATCTCGAGAAGCTTGGTGCGCGCCCGGTCGCGGCAGAAATCCTCGAGCAGGTCCATGCTGCCCGGGTCCATGCACACGATGAGACGATCGGTCTCGTAATAGTCGTAGAGCATCCGCATCAGCGCGCGACGGTGGCGGGTGCGCTTGGCCAGCGTCGCCTGCAGGCCGCCCAGATCGGGGAGCGCGGCCGATTCCTCGTTGAAAAGGTAGTCTATGGCGGGCAGGTTGGTCACCTGCCTGATGCGTGCCAGCAGCCGCTTGGCGACATGCCATTTCTTGCACACCAGGATCATCAGCTCGCGTTCGCGCCCGAGCGTGCTCTCTGCCTCCCAGAACCTGCGGGCAAACCGCCGCCCCTCGCGCCCGCGCGCCGTCAGGAACCTGAACAGGCTGCGCCCTTCGTTGGAGATGTTGAACACCGCGTCGTCGTTGTTGTAGAGCGCGCCAAGCCGGCGCTTGAGCTCGAGCGCCTCCGGGCTGATCTTGCGGGCAAAGAGATAGTCCTGGTTCAGCAGCATGTCGTAGTGATCGTTGTAGAAGGTCACCGGCATGCCGTAATCGGTGAACATCAGGAAGGTCAGCGTGCGCGTCTCGATCTCGGCTTCGGGCACGAGATGGCGCACCAGCGTCTGAAAGAAGGTCTCGTCGGGGATCCAGGTGGTGCGAAAGAACCGCATCACGTCGTGTCGCCTTCGCGTGAAATCCACGATCCATTCCACCGTGCGGCGGCGCAGGCACCACCACTGGCTGCCGATCTGCACCTGGATGTCACGCGGGATCTCGCGCGTGAGCCGAAGCCGTTTCTGGATCTCGAAGGAGGTGTAGAAACGCCATTTCTGGGTGCGTTCGTTGAAGAAATGGCGGTAGATCAGCCGCTCTTCCTTCATGCCCGTCTTGATCCAGTCGCTTTCGAAAAAATCGAAGCTCTCGATGTAATCGGCATCGCGGTCATCGAGAAATTCATGCGCGAAACGCGCCGACTTGATCGGCGCGCAATCGCCCGAGAGCATGTAGAAATGCGTGGCCCGCGGAAAGGCGTCGAGCGCTGCCTCCACCGCGTGCAGCGTCGCCTGCACGAGCGACCATTCGCCCCAGCCGCAGCGGATCCGTTTCCTGGCGAAGACGACATGCGGATCGTCTGCCAGCGCGTCGCGGATCGCCGCGAAGGACTCGGGCCTGGCGCGGGCGTCGAAATGGATGGCGATGTAGTCGCCCGCCTCGGTCAGCATCCGCGCCTGCCGCACGATGGCCTCGGGGTCCTTGTGGCAGAGCAGGATGAAGGCGATCTTGGCCATGCGTGAAACGGTTTGCCTCTTGTTTCGGCGCTTGTGTATATCCTTAACCGTGAAGATGGTCTGAATAAACACGCTTTCTTTGATTATTTGAACGGGTTAGACAATCCGAAGCCCGCTGCGCGGCGGGCCGGAGAGAGCGGAGACAGGCGGATGGGTTTCCCCGGGACTTGGATGACCGAGAGCGAGAGCGTGGTCTATCGCGTGGTGCCGAAATGCGCCTGCTCGACCATCGGTCAGATTCTCTATTATTCGGATCACGGGAAATTCTTCGACGGCGACATCCACGACGCGACCGCGGGTCTGCACAAATGGGCGATCGAGGCCAGCCAGAAGGTGATCTCGGCCAATGTGCGGACCCATACCAGCTATGCCTTCACCTGCGTGCGCAATCCCTATACGCGGATCCTGTCCTCCTTCTTCGACAAGATCTGCGGCATTCAGCGCAACGGCAAACGCTATCGCGGCAAGCTGGTGCCGATGCTGATCCAGAAATACGGCATCGAGGTGGGCGGCGAGGAGGGCAAGGAAGAGTTCGACCAGATCCGCAGCTTTCGCCGTTTCCTGCTCTTCGCGCGCGACACGATCCGCTGGAAGCGCCCGATGGAGCCCGATATCCACTGGTCGGCGATGTCGGGCCATGTCTCGACCTTCATCGTCAACGGCGGGCGCTACGACAATATCTTCTGGACCGAGAAGTTCAACGAGGGCATGGGCGAGGTGCTCAAGGCGATCAACACGCGCCACAAGGTCGATCTGAAGAAGATCCCGCGCTTCAACGAATCCGAGGGCCACGGCCCGAAACGCGCGCATCCCGTAGAGGACTATTTCGACGACCTGTCGATGCATCTCGTCTACGAGATGTACAAGCGCGATTTCGACCTGTTCAGATACGACTTCGAGAACCCGGCCAACAAGATGCCGGTGGGCGAGATCGACCTCGAAGAGGTGCATGCCAAGCTGGGCGAATGAGCGCGGGGCTTGCATTTCCCCGCGACTCGGGTATACGGCGCGCCAGACATGCGCGTGATGCCCGCTTTCCAGGCAAGAGCTGACGCCCCCGAGGGGCAGGGTCGGGTATCCGTGTGCCACGCATATTCAGACCCGAGAAAGGCTTGACACCCATGGCCAACACCATCCAGTCCGCCAAGCGCGCCCGCCAGAGCGAGAAGCGCTATGCGATCAACAAGGCGCGCCGTTCGCGCATCCGTACCTTCCTGCGCAAGGTCGAGGAGGCCATCGCCTCGGGCGACAAGGAGGCCGCTGCCACCGCGCTGCGCGCCGCGCAGCCCGAACTTATGCGCGGCGTCACCAAGGGCGTGTTCCACAAGAACACCGCCGCACGGAAGATGTCGCGTCTCTCGGCGCGCGTGAAGGCGCTCGGCTAACCTGCCACAACCTGTTGGAACACAAGGCACCGCTCGCTCGCGGTGCCTTTTTTAATGGCTGCCTTGCTGCGCATGCGAGGGATTCTTTTGAACCGCCACACCTGTCAAGCGCATTGATGAGTTGTCCGGACATGCCCGAGGTTGCTAGTTTCGGACACGCGATTCACGCTTGGGGGGACAGGCCGCGCCGCGCCCGGGCTCCAGTGCAGGGTCCTGGTGCCGACAAGAGCATTACCGCTCCGGTCTTGTCTGAATGCATTTCAGGGGATGCTCCTCTGCGGCCTTTGGGACGGGCCGCGAACGTGGGGTTTTCTCCGGAATGCTGGTGAAGGAAAGAAAAGCGGCCGTCGGCACGCAGCCGGCGGGTCCGTGGACTGTGCCTCCTCCGTGAGCCGTCCTTTTGGGAACTTGGGTCCGCGGCCATGCCGCAGGCACCACAACAGAGCAGCGGAATGGCAGAGATGACATTGGAACAATGGGGCGAATTGAAACAGCATATCCGGCAGACGGTCGGCCAGAACAACTTTCGAAACTGGATAGAACCGCTGGAGTTTGCCGAGGTGGCCGACGGCGTGGCGACCTTCTCGGTGCCGACCTCCTTCCTGGGTACCTATGTCTCGCAACATTACGGCGACCTGATCCTCTACCAGATCTCGCGGCTTGACCCGGGCGTGCGCAAGCTCGATTTCCGGGTGGCCGCGAATTGTGCGGCCCGGCCGCGACAGCCTGCTCCCCCGCCAGAGCCAGCGCGCAGCGAAACAAGACTCGATTCCGCCCCGCTCGACGAGCGTTTCCGGTTCGATACCTTCGTGGTGGGCAAGCCCAACCACCTTGCCCATGCCGCGGCACGCCGCGTCGCCGAGGGCGGCGAGACCACCTTCAACCCGCTCTTTCTCTACGGCGGGGTGGGGCTCGGCAAGACCCACCTGATGCACGCCATCGCCTGGGAGCTGACCGAAAAGCGTCCCGCCTTCAACGTGCTCTTCCTCTCGGCCGAGCAGTTCATGTATCGCTTCGTGCAGGCGCTGCGAGATCGCAAGATCATGGATTTCAAGCAGATGTTCCGCTCGGTCGATGTGCTGATGGTCGATGACGTGCAGTTCATCGCCGGCAAGGACAGCACGCAGGAGGAATTCTTTCACACCTTCAACGCGCTGGTGGACCAGAACAAGCAGATCGTGATCTCCGCCGATTGCGCACCGGGCGATATCGCCAAGCTCGAGGACCGCATCAAGTCGCGCCTGCAATGCGGCCTCGTGGTCGATCTGCACCCGACCGATTACGAGCTGCGCCTCGGCATCCTTCAGACCCGGCTCGAACGCTACCGCGACCAGCACCCCGATCTCGTGGTCGAGCCGGGTGTGCTCGAGTTCCTCGCCCACCGGATCAACACCAATGTCCGCGTGCTCGAGGGTGCGCTCACGCGGCTCTTCGCCTTCGCCTCGCTCGTGGGCAAGCCGATCACCCAGGACCTGACGCAGGATTGCCTTGCCGACATGCTGCGCAGCTTCGAGCGCAAGGTCTCGCTCGAGGAGATCAAGCGCAAGGTCGCCGATCACTACAATATCCGCCTCTCCGACATGGTCGGGCCCAAGCGCACGCGCTGCTATGCGCGCCCGCGTCAGGTGGCGATGTATCTGTGCAAGCAGCTCACCTCGCGCTCGCTGCCCGAGATCGGCCGCAGTTTCGGCGGGCGCGATCACACCACGGTCATGCATGGTGTGCGCCGCATCGACGAGCTGCGTCTCCAGGATGCCGAGATCGCCGACGATCTGGAGCTGTTGCGTCGCGCGCTCGAGGGCTGAGCCGCGCGCCAGACCTTGACGCCCTCCGCGTTCCGGCTGAAAAGTCGAGAAAACGCTTGAGCGGCGGGGGGAATTGGCTAACGTGCCCCTCCCGGCGCAAGACCGGCACCTGACAGGAGCGAGGGCATGAAATTCAGCATCGAACGGGGCGCGCTGCTCAAGGCGGTCGCGCAGGCGCAATCGGTGGTCGAGCGGCGCAACACCATCCCGATCCTCGCCAATGTTCTGATCGAGGCCGAGGGCGACCGGGTGCAGTTCCGCGCCACCGATCTCGATATCGAGATCGTGGACAAGGCCCCGGCCCAGGTCGAGCGCGCGGGCGCGGCCACCGTATCGGCGGTGCTCCTGCACGAGATCGTGCGCAAGCTGCCCGACGGCGCGCTTGTCTCGATGTCGGAGGACAGTGCCTCGGGGCGGCTCACCGTGCAGGCGGGGCGGTCGCATTTCAACCTTGCGACGCTGCCCAAGGAGGATTTTCCGGTCATGGCCTCCTCCGAATATGCCAGCAATTTCTCGGCCCCCGCGCCGGTGCTGCGGCGGCTCTTCGACAAGTCGAAATTCGCCATTTCCACCGAGGAAACGCGCTATTACCTCAACGGCGTCTACATGCATGTGGCCGAGGCCGATGGCGGGCGCGTGCTGCGCTGCGTGGCCACGGACGGGCACCGTCTTGCCCGGATCGACGCCGACCTGCCCGAGGGCGCGGGCGACATGCCCGGCGTGATCGTCCCGCGCAAGACCGTGGGCGAGCTGCGCAAGCTGCTTGAGGATGACGAGATGAAGATCGCCGTGTCGGTCTCGGAAACCAAGGTGCGCTTCGCCACCCCGGACATCACGCTCACCTCCAAGGTGATCGACGGCACCTTTCCCGATTACAGCCGGGTCATCCCGGTCGGCAACACCCGCCGCCTCGAGGTGGACGCTGCCGAATTCGCTCAGGCCGTGGACCGCGTGGCGACCGTGAGTTCCGAACGCTCCCGCGCCGTCAAGCTCGCGCTCGACGAGGACCGGCTGGTGCTCTCGGTCAACGCCCCCGACAGCGGCGCCGCCGAGGAAGAGCTGGCCGTGGCCTATGGCGACGAGCGGCTGGAAATCGGCTTCAATGCGAAATACCTGCTGGAAATCGCCAGCCAGGTGGACCGCGAGAACGCGGTGTTCCTCTTCAACTCCTCCGGCGATCCCACGCTGATGCGCGAGGGCAACGACACCTCGGCGGTCTATGTCGTCATGCCGATGCGCGTGTGACATCTGTCGGAGCCTCCGGCGGGAGTATTTTCGGAACGATGAAAGGGCGATGAATGCCCGGCCTTTACCTGTCCGAACTGACCCTGTCGCATTTCCGCTCGCATAAATCCGCGCGGCTGATGCTGGATGAGCGCCCGGTGGTGCTTTACGGCCCCAACGGCGCGGGCAAGACCAACCTGATCGAAGCGGTCTCGCTGCTCTCGCCCGGGCGGGGCCTCAGACGGGCGGCGGCGCAGGAGATGGCGCGGCGGCCCGACGCGCCCGGCTGGAAAGTGTCCGCGATCCTGCACGCCCCGGCGCGTATCCACGAGGTCGCGATCTGGTCCGAAGAGGGCGCGGCCCGGCAGCTGCGTCTCGACGGCAAACCCGCGAGCCAGCTCGCGCTCGGCCGCCTCGCCCGCGTGCTCTGGCTGATCCCGGCGATGGATCGGCTCTGGATCGAGGGGGCCGAGGGGCGCAGGCGCTTTCTCGACCGGATCACCATGAGCTTCCTGCCCGGCCACGCGGAGACGGTGCTGGCCTATGAAAAGGCCATGCGCGAGCGCAACCGCCTGCTCAAGGATCAGGTGCGCGACGCGCATTGGTATCTGGCGCTGGAGCGGCAGATGGCCGGGAGCGGCGCGGAGATCGACGCCAACCGGCAACACGCGCTTGCCCTCATCATGGGCGCACAGATGCAGGCCGAGACGGCCTTTCCTGCCGCTGAACTGGAGCTGACCCAGACCGAGGGCGAGATGCCCGAGGGTGCCGAGGATCTGCGCGAGGCGCTGGCCGAGAGCCGCTTTCGCGATCTTGTCGCCGGGCGCACGCTGGTGGGCCCCCACCGCGCCGATCTCCATGCCGTCTATGCCGCCAAGGGCGTGCCCGCCGCCGAGTGCTCCACCGGCGAGCAGAAGGCGCTGCTGGTCTCGCTCATCCTTGCCAATGCCCGCGCGCTTACCCGCGACACGGGCGCGCCGCCCATCCTGCTGCTCGACGAGGTGGCCGCCCATCTTGACGCCACCCGCCGCGCCGCGCTCTATGACGAGATCTGCGCGCTCGGGGCTCAGGCGTGGATGACGGGCACCGGGCCGGAGCTTTTCGCGGAACTGGGCGCGCGCGCGCAGCATTTCGAGGTGAGCGAATCCTGTGGCCCAAGCCGGATAGAACTGAACGTCTGATGACCATCTCTCTTTTCGATCTCGCGCTCTACGCCGCCGCGATGGCGGGGCTCTGGGCGGTGCCCGGCCCGGTCTGGGTGGCGCTCACCGCGCGCGCGCTTTCGGGCGGCATGGCCGGGGCCTGGCCTCTCGCCGTGGGCGTGGCGCTCGGCGATCTGATCTGGCCGCTCTGCGCGATCCTCGGCCTCGCCTGGGTGCTCTCGCTCTATGGCGATGCGCTGGCACTCATGCGCTGGATCGCGGCGGCGGTGTTCATCGGGATGGGGCTTCTGCTGCTGCGTGCCCCGGCGCGCCCCCCCGGCGCCGACAGCCGCATGACCAGGCCCGGCCTCTGGGCCGGGTTCTCGGTGGGCATGGCGGCGGTGATCGGCAATCCCAAGGCGATCCTCTTCTACATGGGGTTCCTGCCGGGCTTCTTCGACCTGACGCGAGTCACGGTGCCCGACATCGCCGCGATCCTTGCCGTTTCGGCCATCGTGCCGATGCTGGGCAATCTTGGACTCGCGCTCTTTCTCGATCGCGCCCGCAGGCTTCTGCAAAGCCCGGCGGCGATCCGCCGGATGAACATGGCCTCCGGCGCGCTGCTCGTTCTCGTGGGCCTTGTCATCCCCTTCACCTGAGCGCGACGTCCCCGCAAAATATGGGGGAAGGCCGTGACATTCCCCCCCATACTTCGTATAAGCGTCACAAAAATCCGAGGGAAAATCCGCATGTCCGAACCCGCCCGCGTGCCAGAGGAATATGGTGCCGATTCCATCAAGGTTCTCAAGGGGTTGGAGGCCGTCCGCAAGCGCCCCGGCATGTATATCGGGGATACCGATGACGGCTCCGGCCTGCATCACATGGTCTACGAGGTGGTGGATAACGGCATCGACGAGGCCCTGGCCGGTCACGCCGACCGGGTGAGCGTCACGATCCATGCCGATTCCAGCGTCTCGGTGCGCGACAACGGCCGCGGCATCCCGACCGACATCCACGAGGAAGAGGGCGTGTCGGCGGCCGAGGTCATCATGACCCAGCTTCATGCCGGCGGCAAGTTCGACCAGAATTCCTACAAGGTCTCCGGCGGGCTGCACGGGGTCGGCGTCTCGGTTGTCAACGCGCTCTCGGACTGGCTCGAACTGCGCATCTGGCGGAACGGCAAGGAGCATATGGCGCGCTTCGAGGGTGGCTATACGGTCGAGCCGCTGCGCGTGGTGCGCGACGCACCGGGCGAGCGTGGCACGGAGGTGCGCTTTCTTGCCTCGACCGAGACCTTCTCGAACCTCGATTACAGCTTCGAGGTGCTGGAGCGGCGGCTGCGCGAACTGGCCTTTCTCAATTCCGGCGTGCGCATCGTTCTGCGCGACGAGCGCCCCGCCGAGCCGCTTGAGACCGAACTCTTCTACGAGGGCGGCGTGCGCGAATTCGTCAAGTATCTCGACCGGCACAAGACCCCGATGATGCCCGAGCCGATCTTCATCTCGGGCGAGCGCGACGGGATCGGCGTCGAGGTGGCGATGTGGTGGAACGACAGCTATCACGAGACGGTGCTGCCCTTTACCAACAACATCCCGCAGCGCGACGGCGGCACCCATCTCGCCGGATTTCGCGGCGCGCTGACCCGCACGATCAACGCCTATGCGCAGTCGAGCGGCATCGCGCGAAAGGAAAAGGTGAGCTTCACCGGCGACGACGCGCGCGAGGGGCTGACCTGCGTGCTCTCCGTCAAGGTGCCCGATCCGAAGTTTTCCTCGCAGACCAAGGACAAGCTCGTGAGTTCCGAGGTGCGTCCCGCCGTGGAGGGACTCACCAACGAGAAACTGGCCGAGTGGTTCGAGGAGAATCCCAACGAAGCGCGGGTGATCGTCACCAAGATCATTGAGGCCGCCCACGCCCGCGAGGCGGCGCGCAAGGCGCGCGATCTCACCCGCCGCAAGAACCCGATGGACGTGAATTTCCTTGCCGGCAAGCTCAAGGATTGTTCTTCCAAGGACCCGTCCAGGACCGAACTGTTCCTTGTCGAGGGGGATTCGGCCGGCGGCTCGGCGCAGACGGGCCGCGATCGCGCCACGCAGGCGGTGCTGCCGCTCAGGGGCAAGATCCTCAATGTCGAGCGCGCGCGCTTCGACCGGATGCTTGGCAGCCAGGAGATCGGCAATCTCGTCATGGCGCTCGGCACCGGCATCGGACGCGACGAGTTCGACATCTCGAAACTGCGCTACCACAAGATCGTCATCATGACCGATGCCGATGTGGACGGCGCGCACATCCGCACACTTCTGCTCACGTTCTTCTACCGGCAGATGCCCGAGCTGATCGAGGGCGGCTATCTCTACATCGCGCAACCGCCGCTCTTCAAGGTGATGCGCGGCAAGTCCGAGGTCTATCTCAAGGACAAGCCCGCGCTCGAGGAATATCTCATCGCCCAGGGCACGACCGACGCGGCGCTGCGGCTCGGTTCGGGCGAGGAGATCGCCGGGCCGGACCTTGTCCGCGTGGTCGAGGAGGCGCGGCAGGCCAGGCGCATTCTCGAGGCCTTCCCGACACATTACCCCCGCAACATCCTCGAACAGGCGGCGATCGCCGGGGCCTTCGTGCCCGGCCGCGCCGATGCCGATCTTCAGGGCGTGGCCGATGCCGTGGCGGCGCGGCTCGATCTCATTTCCAACGAATACGAGCGCGGCTGGCAGGGCCGCCCGACCCAGGATCACGGCCTGCGCCTGAGCCGCATGGTGCGCGGTGTCGAGGAGGCGCGCGTGCTCGACGGCCCGGTATTGCGCGGTGGCGAGGCCCGGCGGCTGGCGCAGATCACCGACAGCCTGCGAGAGGTTTACGGCACGCCCGCGACGCTTGTCCGCAAGGACCGCAGCCAGCCCATCCACGGCCCGCTCGACCTTCTGGACGCGATCCTGAAGGAGGGCGAAAAGGGCCTGACCCTGCAGCGCTACAAGGGCCTGGGCGAGATGAACCCCGAACAGCTCTGGGAGACGACGCTCGACCCCGAGGCGCGCACGCTCTTGCAGGTCCGCATCGACGATGTGGCCGAGGCCGACGACCTCTTCACCAAGCTCATGGGCGATGTGGTGGAGCCGCGCCGCGAATTCATCCAGGACAACGCGCTCAACGTCGCCAATCTCGATTTCTGATCGGGTTTGGCTGCGGTTTCACCCGGGCACCGTCCCGGGACTTGTGGCGCAACTCTCGTCGATCATCCGCCGCGCCATGTCCCGGGCGAGCCGCGCCGCCTCGGGCATGCCGCGCACGTGGGCGGTTGCAATGGCCCCTTCCTTCAGGAGGGCCAGTTCTTCGGCCAGCCGTGCCGGATCGGCCGCGCCCGCCTCGGCACAGAGCCGTTCGAGATAGTCCACGATCCTGCGCTTGTGTTCGGCGGCGGCCCGGTGCGCGGGATGGGTGTGGTCTCCGAACTCTCCGGCCGCATTGATGAAGGCGCAGCCGCGAAACCCCATGCCCTTGAAGGCCCGCCCCTCGAACCACGCCTCGAGCGCGTCGAACATCGCAAGCAGCCGCCCGCGCGGACCGGGCGCGGCTTTCTCCATCTCGGCCATCAGCCAGTTGCGGAATTGCTCGTCCCGCCGGTGCAGCACCGCGAGAATCAACTCGTCCTTGGAGCGGAAATGCTTGTAGAGCGTCATCTTCGCGACGCCCGATTCGGCCAGGATCCTGTCGATCCCGGTGGCATTGAAGCCGCCGGAATAGAAAAGTTTCAGGGCAGTCTCCACCAGATCGTCGCGACGGGACTTCGACATATCGCCAACCTTTCCAGACAGTTCTGTATACTCTTCGCAGGCTGCGGGCACCATCTCAAGGGGTCGGCCGACGTCTGTTTCCTTCTGGTGCCATCATGCGGTTGTAATTATACAGACTAGTCTGTATCTATTATTCGCCACCCAGCCAAAGCGAGGTCCGCCATGACACGCCCCCCTCTGCCGCCCTTCGACGAAGCCACCGCCATCACCAAGATCCGCATGGCCGAGGATGGCTGGAACAGCCGCGATCCCGAAAAGGTCGCGCTCGCCTACACGCCCGACGGCCACTGGCGCAACCGGGCCGAGATTTTCGAGGGCCGCGAGCGCATCGTCGAGTTTCTCACCCGCAAATGGGCGCGCGAACTCGGCTACCGGCTGATCAAGGAACTCTGGGCCTGGCACGAAAACCGGATCGCCGTGCGGTTCGCCTATGAATACCGCGATGACAGCGGTTCGTGGTTCCGCGCCTATGGCAACGAGAACCGGGAGTTTGTCGAAAACGGCCTGATGCGCCAGCGCATCGCCTCGATAAACGACCTGCCGATCACCGAGGATCAGCGCCTCCTTCACTGGCCGCTCGGGCGGCGCCCGGACGATCACCCCGGCCTCTCGGCCCTTGGCCTCTAGGAGATCAGCCATGCCCCTCGGATTCGCCGGTATCGCCTTTACCCCTTCCGTGCGTGCCGAGCAGGTGCGCCTCGGCTCCGCCCCGCTCCATGACAGCGCGCTCCTGCCCGAGCGTGACGGCGGGCGCCTGCTCACCGCGCGCGAGGCTGCCTTTCTCGAGGCCCGCGACGGCATGTTTCAGGCCACGGTCTCGGAAACCGGCTGGCCCTATGTGCAGTTTCGCGGCGGTCAGCCCGGTTTCCTGCGCGTGATCGACCCGCAGACCATCGGCTATGCCGATTATCGCGGGAACCGGCAGTATATCAGCACCGGCAACCTGCGGACCAACCCCCGTGTCGCGATCATCGCCGTCGATTACGCCGCGCGCAAGCGGCTCAAGCTGTGGGGAGAGGTGCAGATCTCCGAAGATCCGAAGATCGTCGGGCTGCTCGCCACCCCGGATGCGCCGCTGGCCGAACGTGCCATGCTCATCCGCATCGCGGCCTTCGACTGGAACTGCCCCCAGCACATTCCCCTTCGCCGCACCGATGCCGAACACGGCCACGAGATCGCCCGCCTCCAGGCCCGGATCGAGGCAATGGAGGCGCAGCTGGCAGCAGCCGGGATCGACCCGGCTTGACAGCCGGTGCCGCGTCGCGCGGGTTCAGCCGTTGAGCCGTTCAGCCGCTCGAAGAGCAGCGCGACCGCCTCGGCACCGGGATCGTTGTGGCCGGAAAGGTTCTCGCGGGGAAGATGGCTCGCGCGGCCCGCGCGCGCACGGGTGATCCGGGCCGTCGCATCCGCGCCCTGCCGCGACGTCGCCGCCGCGAGGCCCCCCTCCAGCGCATCCAGAGCGGGGGCAAGCGCGTCTATCATCGTGCGGTCGCCGGGCTGCGCGCCGCCCACCTGCCGCACCCGGTCAAGCCCCGCGCGCAGCGCGCCATGGCCCGATCCCATGGAATAGACGCCCGCCACCTCGGGCCTGCGTGCAAGAACGTTGCCCACCATGGCGCGCATCCGTGCCGGATCGTCGAAGGACTCCACCGACGGCAGCACCCGAAGCCGGGGAAACTCGTCCGCGATCACCGCGTCAAAGCCAAGCCGCCCTGCCGGTGGGTCCGGCAGGGCACCGGCGCGGGCGCTCAGTAATACCCGTAGCGATCGAGACAGCCGTCACGGTAGATCGTGCCGTGATGCCCGCCAACCCGCACCGCACAGGCGGATGGCAGCGCGGCATGGCTGTAGTCGTGATGATGCAGGCAACGCCCGGAATAGCCCGAGCGAGGCCCGCGATAGACCCGGCATTCGGCAGGCAGGTAGGCGCGCCTCGCGTGATCGCCGCGATAGTCATGTCCGCGCGAGACGTGATGCCGGTCACGGTCGTTGTTGCTGTCACCGGCGATGGCGGCCCCGATCAGCCCGCCAAGCAGGAGACCGCCGAAGAGATAGCCGGCCTCGTCGCTGGCCGCGGCGGGGCGGGGCACCGCGGAGACAAGCCCAAGGGCCAGCGCGGCAGCGCCGAGGGACGCGGTGAGACGGGAAAGAAGGGTCATGGTCTGGCTCCTTTCGATTTACTTGCCATCATGGCGGTAATGGCCATGGCCGTAGCCGCGTCCGTATCCTTGACGGCCGTAATAGGGACGATATCCATGGCCCCGATACGGCCGGTAGCCATCGGCGCGATGCGCACGATAGCCATAGGCATGGCCACGGGGATGCCGCGGCGCGTCATAGCCCCGGTCGCCATGACCGCGCGAGACATGGCCGCGATGACGGCGGTGGCCGTGGCGGTCCGAGGCAAGCACGGTTCCTGCGATGGCGAGCGCGGTTGCGCCCGCCACGATGGCCGCGGTCTCGCCACGGTCACGCGCCTGCACGGGCGCGCTGGAAAGGCCCGTCGCGGCCAGGGCGGCTGCGGCGAAGAGCGCGATGAGATGACGTGTCATATCCTGAATCCTTTCGGTTGGGTCCGTGTCCCGAACTGCGCCGGTCCTTGCGCGCGGCGGGCCATGACATCGAGGCTGGGCGGCCCGGCCGGGACAGGCAATATCGCTACGATGATATCTGATAACGCGCGCCGCCCGGGTCATTTCCCGTCACGGGTTATTGAATAGCCGTGGGCGATCGCGCATCCTGCGCCCATGACACGCCCCGTTCGCCCCCTTTTCGCCGCGCTTCTCCTGGTGCTTGCCGCGCAGGCCGCGCAGGCGGCCTGCACCGTGGAATACAAGGCCAAGCGCGAAAAACCCTTCGAGCTTTTCTATGACGTGATCACGCTCGATGGGCCCTGTTCCGCAGCCGAGGCAACGTTGCGCGCGCAACTGGCGCGGCGGGGATTGACCCTGCTCAAGATCATGTCGAAAAAGGAAAACCAGACTTGAAAGGGAAGGAGGGCGACGGGTGCGCGGTCTGACGGCCACAGCCGCCGAGATGCGCCGGTCGGGAAATCGTGTCGTCGTGTTCGGCGTCATCGCCATCGTCACCATCCTGACGCTGGCCGCAGTCTTCCTGTTCCTGACCCTGCCCGACGGCAACGCCTTCAACGAGCGGGTCGAGCGTATCTTCGTCGAGAACGACGCGCTGACCGGCGAAGGCGAGATCAAACTTCTGGAAATCCTCGCGCTCTCGGGCACGGCCTTCTCCGAAACGCTGGTCAGCTACCGGATGGTGATCTTCGTGCTGCTGATCTTCGCCACGGCGCTTCTGGTGGCGTCGCTGGTGTTCCTGGTGATGCTGGTGGCACTCAACCGGCGCATGGCGCAGATCGAGCGCGCGGGCATTCAGGTGGCCTCGTTGCATATCAGCCGCGAGGAAAAGACCGTCTACCTCAACGATATGGCCTTCCGGCTGACCGATGCCGCGCTCGAGACCCTGAGCGTGCTGGCGGAGGCGCGGCTGGATGACGACGTGCTCAGCGGGGCCGAGATCGAGGCGGTGATTTCCGGCCGCCGCCCCGAGGATTGCGAGGAGGCGGCCGGGGCCACGCGGATCAAGCGGCTGCGCGACGCGCTCGGCAATCAGCTCGTGAGCGAATTGCTGGTCCGCAACATCGCCCGGCGCGGCTACGTGCTTGCCGTCGACAAGGGCGTGATCCGCGTCGAATAGGCCCCCGCTCAGCTCTTGGGGATCTCGATGTTGATGGTCAGCGAGCGGCGGAACATGTCCGGGCGCGGGGCGTTGATCGGCTCGACCGCGTGCCAGGAGTTGAAGGTCTTGACGAAGATCAGGCACTGGTTGGTGTCGAACTCGTAGCAATCGAGCTTCTCGACCTCGTCAAACTCCATGAAGGCATTGCGCGCATTGAAGCTGCGCGTCGGATCCTTGGGCCACACGACTGATGTGCCGCCGCCGTATTCGGGCTTCCATTCGCCCGGCGCGACCATGGCCACGACAAGGGTGATGAGCTTGGCCGGCGCATCCGTGTGCGGCAGGATCGAGCCGCCATTGCCCGGCATCATCGAGAATTCGAACCGCGAGCGCAGCGGAATCCTGCGCCGGTCAAGCAGCGCCGCGCCGCGCAGCATCTCGCCGAGCCGCAGCCCGATGCGGGGGGCAAAGCTGTTGGTGACGACCATCTTGCGTTTCAGGTCGAGATCGACATGGCGGGAGGCAAGGAAATCGATCACGCCGCGGATGAAGGCCTTGCTCTTGATCTCGGCATGAAAGCGCGACCAGACCGGCGTGGATTTGATGAAATCGTGGTATTGCCGGGCGTTGTTCACCTCGGAGAGCGAATATTTGTGCCCCAGCTTGGGCATGTAGAGAAAGCGCCCGGTTTCGGGCCAGTTCTCCAGCATCTCCTGATAGAGATCGGGCGCGAACACGCTGCGCGCGATGGCGATGGGGAAGGGCTCGTAGCGGAATTCGGCGGCGTCGAAGTTGAACATCATTCCCGAGGTCCTCCGGCGTTGATCCGTCAGGCGGCACGCCCGTAAACGGCGTTATGGGCAACCGACATCGGATCGGCCCCCTTGGCGATCTTGCGCTTGCCGATGAAGGTGTGGTGGCGATCCTCAAGACGGTAGCCATGCCCGCGCATGATCGTGTCAAGCTCGGCCTCGTAGCGGTGATTGACCTCTATCTGCACCGAGCGCGGCGGCCTGTCCGAGCCGAGCACCTGCGCCATGCCCGCAAGGATCAGAAGCTCGTTGCCGTCCACGTCGATCTTGATCGCGTCGGGCGTGCGCACGATTCCCTCGGCCACCAGATGATCGAGGGTGAAGGCCGCCTTGCATTCGCGCAGCACCGGCACGAAGGCCCGGTCATTGCCGTCCACGGTGCGGCCGAGCTGGCTCATCGACGAGCCCGACACCGCCTCGCGGATGTTGAAATCGAAAAATCCGTTGCTGTCGCCGAGCGCGGCCGAGATCACCTTCGCGCGCTCTGTCAGACCGTTGATCTGGATGTTCTGCATCAGGCTGAGCACGTTCGCGGCGTGAGGCTCGAAGGCCTGCACCTGCCCCGTCTCGCCGACCAGCCCGCCGGCGACCACCGAATAAAGGCCGATATTCGCGCCGATATCGCAGAAGGTATCGCCCGGGCGCAGCGTGGCGCGCAGCCAGGCGATCGTGCCTTCCTCCTTCTGAAACAGCGTCGCCGCGCGTTTGAACTCGGTATAGCTGCGGCAGTCGAAGCGATAGGAGGTATCCCCCTCGCGCACCTCGACGCGCATCCCCAGCCTTTGCGCCAGCGCGAAGCGAAGGCGGTAGAGACGGCTTGCAAGGTAGCTGGGCGCGCGCTTCCCGGAGACGATCATGACAGGGCCTTTCATGATCGGGGCGGCCATTGCGAAGATGACCGGTCCCGATGCCACGGCCGTCTCATACTGCCCCGACCGGGAGGGGTAAAGTTGCTTTTTGTCGCGCAAAGCCCCGGCGTCGGCGGCGAAACCCCACCGTTTTGATTGATTCAGGCCGTCAATTCTCTATTCCTCGACAGAGCGGGAAAGAGGAGGGCGCACCCGATGGGCTGGATGAAGGATGAAACCGGGCTTGGCAAATGCGCGGCCAATCATGTCGCGCTGACCCCGCTGTCGCATCTGCGGCGCGCGGCGCGCGTCTATCCGGACCGGCTTGCCATTGCCTATCACGGCCATCGCAAGACCTATGCGGAGTATTACGCGCGCTGTTCGCAACTCGCCTCGGCGCTGGTGAATATCGGGGTCGAGCCGGGCGACGTTGTGGCCACGATCCTGCCCAACGTGCCCGCCCATTGCGAGGCGCATTTCGGCGTGCCGGCCTGCGGCGCGGTGCTCAACGCGATCAACACGCGGCTGGAGGCCGATACCATCGCCTATATCCTCGATCATGGCGAGGCGCGCGTGGTTCTGTGCGACACGCAGTTCCTGCCGGTTCTCAATGCTGCGCTCGACCTGATGGAGCGGCCCGCGCCCGCGATCATCGAGGTGCCCGATGACGAGGCCGGCGTGCATGCGCATTCCGATTACATGGCGTATGAGGATTTCCTGGCCACCGGCGATCCGGACTTTCCCTGGATCATGCCGGAGGACGAGTGGGAGAGCCTTGCGCTCAATTACACCTCGGGCACCACGGGGCGGCCCAAGGGCGTGGTCTATCACCATCGCGGCGCCTACCTGATGACCATGGGCACGGTGGTCAGCTGGGAACTGCCGCGCTATCCCGTCTATCTGATCATCGTTCCGCTCTTCCACTGCAACAACTGGAACCATGTCTGGATGATGCCCGTGGTGGGCGGCACGGCCGTCTGCTGCCGCGACATCACCGCAAAGGCCATCTATGACGCCATCGCCGAGGAGGGGGTGACGCATTTCGGCGGCGCGCCCATCGTGCTCAACATGATCGTCAATGCCAGGGACGAGGAGCGGCGGCTTTTCGATCACGTGGTGGACGTGTTCACCGCCGGGGCCCCACCCCCCGCCGCCACCCTTGCCGCGATCGAACCTCTGGGCTTCAAGGTCACGCAGGTCTACGGGCTGACCGAGACCTATGGCCATGTCACCGAGTGTCTATGGCAGGAAGGATGGGACGATCTGCCCGAGGAAGAGCGCTATGCCATCAAGGCGCGCACCGGTGTCCTCATGCCGATGATGGAGGATATCACGGCGATGGATCCAGAGACCATGGAGCAGATACCCATGGACGGCGAGAGCCTGGGCGAGATCATGATCCGCGGCAACTCGGTGATGAAGGGCTATCTCAAGAAGCCCGAGGCTACCGCAGAGGCGTTTCGCGGCGGGTATTTTCATTCCGGAGACATCGCCTATCAGCACCCCGACGGCTATCTCAAGATCGCTGACCGCGCCAAGGACATCATCATTTCCGGCGGCGAGAACATTTCCTCGGTCGAGGTGGAGGGGGTGCTCATGCGGCACCCCGCCGTGCTGCTCTGCGCCGTTGTGGCCAAGCCGGACGAGAAATGGGGCGAAGTGCCCTGCGCCTTTGTCGAGCTGAAGGACGGGGCCCGGGCGACCGAGGACGAGATCATCGCCTTTGCCCGCGAACGCCTCGCCGGCTTCAAGGCCCCGAAGAAGGTCGTGTTCCGGGACCTGCCCAAGACCTCGACCGGCAAGATCCAGAAATTCGAACTGCGCCAGATCGCCAGGGAAACGTAAAGGTGGGCGGGCGCGCGGGCCCCTAACCGCCGCAAATCCCCTGAAGGCGCAACCAGTCGGGATCGCTCAGAACCGGCGGCGGGGTCGTGCCGCGCGGAAAGGGATCGGCCTCGATGAGGCCGAGCACCGTCTCGCCGGTGATGTCGCGTGCATAGGCGTAAGGCGTCGCGGGGACCTGCAAGCGGGCAAACCCCTCAAGCAGCACCGCGTCGGGCAGCGGGGCGGGATCGGTCTTGAGGAGTGTCTCGGCATAGGCGGCGAGCGCGGCATCGCTCAGCCGCCCCGTGCCCAGAAGGCGCATCACCTCCCACAGGCCCGCCTCGGCAAGAAGGCGGTCAAGCGGGTCGCGCGCCTCGGCGCGCAGATGCGCGGCGATGACATAACCCGCGACAACGTCGGCCGTATCGTGATCCTCGACAAGATCCGCGCGGATGAGAACGGTGCCGCCGGGCAGGCGCAAGGCGTCCTGAACGCCGCTGCGCACCACCAGAAGACGCGCATCTCCCGCGCCGGGCGAGAGGCGGCGTGCAAGCGCCGTGAGCGCCGCCGTACCGCCCGTCGCGCGGCAGGGCGGGCCGGTGACGCGCTCCACATGCGTAAGCAGCGCCTGCCCGATCTCGGCGCGCTTGACCTGCGGTACCACGCGCAGCGCATGATCCCGCGCGGCCCCCGGCAGCCAGAGCCATGCGAGCAGAGCGACCAGGATCAGGCATGCCAGCACACCCCAGAACCGCAGCCGGCCGGGATGCGGACGCTGCCGGTCGATGGCCGTGCGCAGCGTCTCTATGGCGGCGATCATCTCGGCCTCGTCGGCGGACAGTTCCAGCGTCTCGCCGGGATCGCCGTCGGGATGATAGATCGCGGGCAGCGTGCCGGGGTTGGCGCGGGCCATGGCGGCGAGCGACCAGTGCGCCTTGACCCGTTCGCGCGTGTCCGTGATGGTCAGGGTTGCCTCCCCCACGGAGACGATCACATCTATCCGCTGGGCCTCGGGGTCCGCGCGCCAGAGCCCCGCCGCCTCGAGCCGCTGATACTTCCTGAGTGCCGTTCTTGCCATGGGCTGCCCTGCCTCGTTGGAAAAGACGATAGCACGCGGGCGCAGGGGGCAGCAATCGCTCGACGCGGGCGGGCCGGGCGGCTAGAACGGCGTCGGAGGAGAGCCGCCATGAAGATCGCCACTGCCGCCTATCCGCTCGATGTCCTGGGCACATGGGCCGATTTCGCCGCGAAACTGTCCGGTTGGGTGGCCGATGCCGCGGCGCAGGGCGCGGATCTCGCCGTCTTTCCAGAATATGGCGCGATGGAACTGGCCACGCTTGCGGGCGCGGAGGTGGCGGGGGATCTGGAACGCTCGCTCCATGCCGTCTCGGCGGTCATGGGAGACGTGGCGGATCTGCATGCCGAGCTGGCCACGCGCCATGGTCTGTACATTCTCGGGGCCTCGGCCCCGGTCTTCGATCCGGACCTGGGCGAGCGGCCGGTCAACCGCGCGGCGCTCTACGCGCCCTCGGGCGCACGCGCCCATCAGGACAAGCAGATCATGACCCGGTTCGAGCGCGAGGAGTGGCATGTCGCACCCGGCGGGCCGCTGCGGCTCTTCGACACGAGCCTTGGCAGGATCGGCATCCTGATCTGCTATGACAGCGAATTTCCGCTTCTGGGCCGCGCGCTTGCCGAGGCCGATCTTCTGCTCGTGCCCTCCTGCACCGAGGCGCTGACGGGCTACTGGCGGGTGCGCATCGGGGCGATGGCCCGCGCGCTCGAGGCGCAATGCGTGAGTGTCATGGCCTCGACCGTGGGCGATGCCGCATGGTCGCCTGCCGTCGATACCAATACCGGCATGGGAGGCATCTTCGGCCCGCCCGATACCGGCTTTCCGCCAACGGGCGTTCTGGCCGAGGGAAGGCTCAACCGCCCCGGCTGGACCCTGGCGGAGGTGGACCCGGCCCGCATCGCCGATGTGCGCGCCGACGGGGTCGTGCTCAACCGGCACCACTGGACCGATCAGGCGGGCCGTGACGGTGCGGCAAAGGTCACGCCCCTGCGCTGATTAGACCTTGAAAAACGCGGGGAAGAGGCGCATTTACTATCGCGTTCCGCGGAAGGGCGGAATGCGACTGCAAGGAGAGACCATGGCCAAGGAAGACACGCTCGAATTTCCCGGTGTCGTCAAGGAACTCCTGCCGAACGCGACATTCAGGGTCGAGCTTGAGAACGGCCATGAGATCATCGCACATACGGCAGGCAAGATGCGCAAGAACCGGATCCGCGTTCTGGCGGGCGACAAGGTTCAGGTGGAAATGACCCCCTATGATCTGACCAAGGGCCGGATCAACTATCGCTTCAAGTAAGCGCGCGCCAATGCCCCTCATCCTCGGTTCGGGGAGTCCCCGTCGGCGCGACTTGCTGGCGCAGCTCGGCGTGATACCGGACGCGATCCGCCCGCCCGAGATCGACGAGACGCCGCGCAAGGGCGAATTGCCCCGCCCCTATTGCGCGCGCATGGCCCGCGAAAAGGCACAGGCCACCGAAGCCGGACCCGATGACATCGTGCTCGCTGCCGATACGACCGTCGCCATGGGCCGCCGCATCCTCGGCAAGCCCGAAAGCGCGGGCGAGGCGGCGCAGTTCCTCCATGCCCTCTCGGGGCGGCGTCACCGGGTCATCACCGCCGTTGCGATCCGTCGTGGCGCGCGCCTGTGGGAACGCGACGTGCTGAGCGCGGTCAGGCTCAAGCGCCTTTCGGACGAGGAAATCAACGCCTATCTCGCCTCGGGCGAATGGCAGGGCAAGGCGGGCGGCTATGGCATCCAGGGCCTTGCCGGGGCCTTTGTTCCGTGGATTTCGGGTTCCTTCACCGGCATCGTCGGCCTGCCGCTGGCCGAGACCGCGGGCCTGCTGGTGGCCGCGGGCTATCCGCTCTGGAAGGGCCTGCCATGACCATCATCGCGCTCGATCACCTGGCAGGGCGCGAGGCGGCGGCGCTGCTCGTCGACGGGCGGCTCGAGGATCTGCTGATTGACGGCAGCGCACCGCGCCCCGGCACGATCTACCGCGCCGTCGCCGATCGCCCGGTCAAGGGGCAGGGCGGCATGTTCCTGCGCACGCCCGACGGTTCGGCCTTTCTGCGGCAGGTCAAGGGGCTTGCGCCGGGCCGGCCGATCCTCGTTCAGGTCACCGGCCATGCCGAGCCGGGCAAGGCGATCCCGGTCACGGCGCGTGTGCTCTTCAAGAGCCGTTATGCCATCGTCACTCCCGAGGCCCCCGGCCTCAACATCTCGCGCAGCATCCGCGATGGGGAAGAACGTGTCCGCCTGCACGAGATCGCCCATGCCGAGATGGGAGAGAGCGACCAGGGCCTTATCCTGCGCTCGGCCTGCGAGCATGCTGCGGATGAGGCCATTGCCGGGGACATCCGCGCCATGCGCGACCTGGCGCAGGCGGTTCTGGCCGATGCGGACGGGCGTGAGCCGGGAAAACTGGTCGAGGGAGACGGGCCCCATGCGCTTGCCTGGCGCGACTGGCCGGAACCGGACACGCTGGCCGATGCCGCGGGCAGCTTCGGGGCACATGGTGTGCTCGACGCGCTCGAGGCGCTGCGCGCGCCCGAGGTGAGCCTCCCCGGCGGCGCGTCCGCTTTCATCGAGCCTGCCCGCGCGCTGGTGGCGGTGGATGTGAACACCGGGCCGGATACCAGCCCCGCCGCCGGGCTCAAGGCGAATCTGGCGCTCGCCCGAGACCTGCCCCGGCAGTTGCGCCTGCGCGGTCTCGGCGGACAGATCACGCTTGACCTCGCGCCAATGCCGAGAAAGGACCGGCGTCTCTTCGAGGATGCGCTGCGCGCCGCCTTCCGGCGGGACGGAATCGAGACGGTGCTGGCGGGCTGGACCCCGCTCGGCCATTACGAGCTTCAGCGCAAACGCGCGCGCACACCGCTTGCGGAGCTTCTGTCATGAGCTGTCCGATCTGCGGAAAACCGACGCAGCACCGCTACCGACCCTTCTGCTCGCGCCGCTGCGCCGATATCGATCTCGGCAAATGGTTCGCGGGTGACTATGCCCTGCCCTCCGAAGACCGGGAGGAGGGCGCCGAGGCAGAGCAAGCCACGGAAGACGATGCGCAAAAACGGCCCTGAGGCGGCGCAAACCCTCTGGACAGCCCGCGCGCCCTCGTCTAGGACACGCCCACCCGAAGGCGCAGTCCTTCCCCGATGCCCGGGTAGCTCAGGGGTAGAGCAGTGGATTGAAAATCCTCGTGTCGGTGGTTCGATTCCGCCCCCGGGCACCATTCATCACCCTAGATGTAATGAAATCAGCGCATTAAGGGTCGAATTTGTCCCACCACCGTCCGGCATGGGCAAAAGTGGGACTTTTTTTGTTCGCGCTCTGTGCTTGAAGACACCCTCGTCTTGGCCGTCGGCCATCCTTCCCATCTTCGCTGCCATCGCTTTTCACTCTCTTGGTGATCGACCTTGAGGAAATCGTCCGCGACCTTGCCAGCGGTCGCGTGGCCTTAAATGTCCGGCCCGCACCATCCGCCGAGGCGGACCGTGTTGAACATGAAGCCCCCGCTTTTCCCGCCGTCTTTCCGGGGCGCGTCCATCAAGGACGCCAACCCAAGAGAGAAAGGAAAAGACAATGGGACTTGATATGTATGCAATGGTGACTGACGAACAGCTCGACAGCGAGGTGGATTTCAAGCCGGAGCGGCCCAGCGAACTCCACTACTGGCGCAAGCATCCGAACCTTCACGGCTGGATGGAACAGCTCTACTTCGATAAAGGCGGCAGCGCTGATAGCTTCAACTGCGTCTGCGTGGCGCTGACCGTGGCTGATCTCGACCGCCTGAAAGCCGATATCATAGAGGCTGGTTTGCCAGAGACCTGCGGCTTCTTCTTCGGTGCCTCCGATGGCACAGAGACCGAAGATGATCTGGCCTTCGTCGCCAAAGCCCGTGATAGGGTCAAGAAGGGCTACACCGTGTTTTATGACTCATGGTGGTAATGATCCCGCCGAAGCGGTCATTGGCCGCTTCGGCAGGTTTCAGCCTTGGTCGCGCGACAGATGTTTCATGCCGGATGCTGCTAGCACCTTCTGGCGGGCAGCGCGGGTATAGCGCGAGGCTTCTTTCATCGTGCTCCAGCCGAAGATTGCCATCAGCTGACGCTCGGTCGCGCCATTTTCGGCCGCAAGTGCCGCACCGGCCTTGCGAAGACCGTGTGCCGAGCAGTGCTTGAGCCCTGCGGCGTCACACTGCTTGCGGAACCAGTTGCCGAACCCGTTCGAGGTGAAGGGTTTGCCAAACGCCGTCACCAGAAAAGCAAGGTTGCCCGTCGGCGTCGCATCAATCACGGTTTCCAGCTCCGGCAGGACGGGGATCGAAAGCGTAACCGGTTTGCGGCTACGGTTCTTTTGTTGCGTCAACGTCAGCCAGCCATCCTTGATGTGCTGCGGGCCAAGCCGCACAACGTCCGAGCGACGCTGCCCGGTGTAGAGCAATAGCGCGAGCGCGAGCCGTGCTTTCGAGCCAAGCGCATGATGCTGCTCAAACTGCGCAACTTCTTCCATCGTCCACGAATGAAAGCCGTCGCTCGCCGAGCGGATATAAGGAACATCGCGCGCGGGATTACGATCGGCGAACTCATACTCGACCGCGAAGTTGAAGATTTGGCGCAGGGCTTTGACGATGCCATTGGCCGCTTCCGGCGTGTCAGCCCTGTCATCGCGCATCTTGCGCACATGCCGGGCTTCGAGCAGTGCGTAGGGGTTCTTGCCGTTCTTCTCGCAAACACCATCCAGAATGCGGCGGCGCACATACTGCGTGCGCGGTGCCAGCCGCTTGAATTCAGCGGAAGCGAAGTACTGTTCGCACAGCCATTTGAACGTTCCCTTGTCACCGCGTCGGTCGAGCGCGGGCGCCTGTGGCTTGTCGGGTCTGCTGTGCAAGGCCGCGCGATACTCATCCAGAAATTCCTGCGTGCCGGGCTGGCTCTTGAGCCTTACCTTCGGCTGGCCTGGCTTGCGCAGGTAAATCCGCACATTGCCATGGCGGTCGGTGTCTTCGACCACGTATCTAAGGCGAAAACTGCCTGTGCCATCTCGCATTCTGAATGTCGGCATCGCTCTACGCCCTCTATTGCATCAATCATCCCACGGATTGTTATCGACGGTATCCCCATCAGGAATCAGCTCGAAGGCCTGGTCAAGTTTTTTCCGGTCCCAAACCGTCCGGCTATTGATCCGCTTCGGCGCAGGCATGCGCCCATCACCGACCAGTAGATCGAACAGCGATGGTGAGACGCCGACATAGGCGGCAGCCTCAACACGGGAGAGCCCGCGCGGAGCCAACGAGAGGGGCAGTATGTCTTTGGTCTTTGCCATCTTGCCCCTGAATATGGGGCAAAACTGCCTTGCGCGCGTGGACACAAGCTGGACACGCGGCGCCTATCAGTAGGGTGAGAGCGTTTTGACGATGGAAGCGAAGGTTTCGCGCACGGCCATCACGCGCTGAACCGGATCACGGATATCAAGGTTCTGCCGGAACCGTGCGCAGTGCTCGGGACGCGTCATATGCCGTTCCAGGAACAGCAGCGCCTGCTTGAGCTCATCGGTACGCACATCTTCATCAGCGCAGCTGAGCATGGCCTCGCGCAGCGTGGCCACTGCATCGCGCACCAAGCGCTGATGACTGGTGTCATCCGACCAGTGACCAAAATACGCGACTTTATCCAAATTATCCGGCGAGAACATTAAGTGAACATATATCGATTCCGGCATGCGATCAACGAAAATGCTTTGCCCGCCGGATTGGCGGACAAAGCAATGGCTTAGATTGTCGGCGTGGATGCCGTGCGCTTTGCGATAGCGCGGCTGATATTTTCCATGCTCGCGAGAGCGTCGCGGCGCTCGGGCGTTTCAGCTTCGCTTGCGACAAGATCAAGCTGGGCTTGGCGGAAAAGAGTGCGCAGTTCCGGCACGCTGTAGTGATCAAGGGCTGCGGCTGTGAATATCTTTGACATGGGTCTCTCCTTGTCTGTCGTTCTCGGCCCCGACCATCGAGGCCTTTCGCCGTCCCCCCACCATCATCATCGGCAGGAAGAAGGCCCTCATGGGCGGGAAGAGACGGCAGGCGATGCCCGGAGAGACCGCACAAAGATCACCAGACGGCTGAACTGATCGCGCAGATGCTGCGCTGCACACCTACTGGCGCCATGATTTTGATCGTCGTAAGTGCGCTGTCAGCAACGATTTCGCAGATGCGGAAAAGATCAAATGCCCGAGAAAATTAACGAGCCGTTAAGGCGCGCAGGGGCAAAATTGAATTATATTTGATGAATTTAATTATGGTTATTATGAATGACGAAAAGACAGAAGCCTTACCGGCCGCCGCATTTAACGGTGGACTACACCGTCATGGGCATCATGACGATCGACGAGCTCAAGCAGGCGCTTTGGACTGACCTTCAGGTTCTCAAGGAGACCTACAACGTCAAATACATCAAAGCCCCAATGCTAAAGCTCAATCTCACCGATCAGTTTGGCGAGGTTGCGCCCCTGAAGAGCCTGGGCGATGGAAAGCCGATCTATCGCATGCATACGCGGCACTTTCGTCCTGCCTGCCAGGACTATGAGCCGTAAGGCGCTGTCAGGAAGGAGAGCGCATGAAACTGCCATGCTATATCGGGCTTTCCCAGGCCCGCGAGGTGCTTGCTGAAATGGGGATCGAGCTGAACGAACGCCAAATCAAGCGTGCCGCCGATCCAGACCCGAACGGGAAACGCAAGCTACCCTTTTTCGTGGACCCGATCGACGGGCGCCTGAAGATCGAAAAAGGTGCACTTGTGCGTATTTATCGGGAGGCGCAAAAAAATGCTGAAAATAATTTACGGGTTTGATAGAGTGGAGAACTTTTCAAGAACAAATAATTAACGAGCAATGTCAGACATAAGAAAAAGAACCGGAAAAAGAGGCACAACATACCAGGTCAGATACCCTTGCGAGGCGACCAAGACCGGCTACGCCTACAAGACTTTCGACACGATGAAAGAAGCGCGTGCCTTCACAGAAAATCTTGGGACGCTGACCCATGTGGAGCGAGATCGTCAGATTACGGTTCCCGAAGCCATTCAAAAATGGCTGGATATATGTGAGAAAATCGGTCGCGACGGCCGAGAGACGGTCGAGCCAGAAACGCTCAAGGAATACCGCCGACGCGCCCGTGTGATGGAAGAATATCACTGGGATCGGCTAACCCACGAACTTGAACCTGCGGATGTGGTTCGCTTCAGAAACTGGCTGTTGGAAACCCGCAGCCGCGATCTTGCGCGCCGGACACTGTCTTCCTTTCACTCGGTCCTGATTGAAATGAAGCACCACGGCTATCTGAATAGCGACCCGGCTGCGGGGATTACCGTCAAGTCCGGCGGACGTTACGAGGACGACGAAGACGAAATCCAAATCCCTACCGATGAAGATATGCGCGCGATCCTGAACGCAGCAGATCGGATGGGAGAGAAGAACGACTATATGCGCAAATGCTGGGCACGCTATCGCCCGCTAATCTATCTTGCCGCGTTCAGTGGAATGCGGCCATCAGAATATCGAGGGCTTTCATGGAGTGATGTCCATGACGATCATGTGTTTGTTCGACAACGTGCTGATCGCACCGGCAAGATCGGCCCCGTCAAATCTCGCGCAGGACGCCGAAAAATATTTCTGCCATCCTTCGTTGTTGAAATGCTACGCGCTTGGCAGGAAGTCTGCCCGGCTTCCGAGGCTGACCTCGTCTTTCCGACACGTAGCGGAAAGCCCATGCTCCTTAACAGCGTAAGGTTTGGTGCCTGGGTTCCGTTGCTGAAGGAGGTTGGCTTAACCGAAGCCCGTGACGGCGCACCCGATTTACCAAAATACAGTCCTTATTCCCTTCGCCACTACTACGCGTCAAAGTTGATTGAATCTAAGAAAGACCTGAAGTTCATCCAGCAAGCGATGGGGCACTCGAAGATTGAGGTCACTTTCAACGTCTATGGCCATCTGATCCGTGGGCAAGATGATCAACACAAGCTTCATGCCGAGGAGCTCGCGGCGACCATTCTGGGGGCTGAAAATTCTTGTGGCAAATCTGTGGCAACTGCTCGCTAAGTCGCGGTATGCAACAACTTTTGCCAGCCTTCCAAGCTGGCTATGTGGGTTCGATTCCCATCACCCGCTCCATCAACAAAATCAATAACTTAGCGAGATATTTAGAGTGGAAATCGCCCAAAACAGCGGTTTTTGCCACAAAATAGCGATGCGCTGTAACCCGCATAAATCCGCCATTGTCTTTACCGCGCTAAAATTCCTTGTGGCAAATTTGTGGCAAATCCTGTGGCATAGCTATCGTGGCTCGGGCGGACAGTATAGCGCCGCAATTTCTCGGATGGCATCTTCTACCGATTGACCGTGCTCAAAAGTAAGCATGCTTCGCCGCTCGTATTCAATGACATCGAATAGCGCCTTCCATCCCGTCGGCAACCGTTTCTGGATAGGATTGTATATCGAGCTGTAGAAGAGCGCCGTGATGCAATCCCTGCGAAACAACTCTTCGGCCTCTTCTGCTTCTTCGATCAGTCTTGCCGCCTCGTCTGTGATGATCTCGCCCTGTTGGTCCTCGGTCATGCCGTAGAAGTCGCGATAATCCGTTTCTGCCAGTGCCGGAACGCCAAGCGCGGCTGCGAATGTCACAATCAAAGCAGCTATCGGCGCGCTCCTGTTCGGCATGGCTTCAGTTCCCGTTTCTCTGGTGTGGCTGTCCGCTAGGGAGCGCAAATTCGTTCCCGTTGGCCACATCCGGCATGGCGGCTATTGCGCAGGTCTCAATACTTTGCCCTGTCTAGGTGCGCCGATCAATCTGTGCGGCACAGTATTCGAACTCCACGACGGGCGGATTGGTCGTCCGTGGCCATAGCACCTTCCGTTGAGGCCTTCCTCAATCTCTGACGCATACTTGGCCGGGGGCGCCTCCCGGTCAACGGCTTGCCCGCACCACCCAGCCTACGCTGCGCTTCGGCATGGCCGTGTTGGCCGTACACGCGCCTGTAGAAGGCGCGATGACCCTTCGGCTGAAACCCCCGTCCTTTTCGTGACGCGTCTTGAGGAAACGCCAAACGGAAGGAAACAGCCATGACCCGCAAAGACGAAAATACCCGCCTCAACAATCGTGGAGACATCTACACCCGCATCACCGATCAGATCGTCGCCGCCTTGGAGCAGGGCATTAAACCCTGGACGCAGCCCTGGAACGCCGCTCACGCCGCTGGCCCCATCTCGCGACCGCTCCGCCACAACGGACAGCCCTATAGCGGTATCAACGTCCTGAGCCTCTGGGCCTCCTCGATGGAACGCCACTTCGCCGCCCCGATCTGGATGACCTTCAAGCAAGCCCACGAACTTGGTGGCCATGTCCGCAAAGGCGAGAAAGGGTCGCCTGTCGTCTACGCCAACACGCTGACCCGCACCGAGCGCGACGATGCCACAGGCGAGGAGGTCGATCAGACCATCCCCTTCATGAAGGGCTATACGGTCTTCAACATCGAACAGATCGAAGGTTTGCCAGCGCACTACTACGCACCGGCGAAGACGCAGCGCAATCCCGATCAGCGGGTCGCCGCCGCCGATGCCTTCTTCGCCGATACCGGTGCCGATATCCGCCACGGCGGTAACAGCGCATACTACTGCCCGCCACAAGACTACATCCAAATGCCGGTCTTCGAGAGCTTCCGCGATGCTGAGAGCTATTACGCCACCCTTGCGCATGAATGCACGCATTGGACGCGGCATAAGAGCCGCCTTGATCGGGATTTTGGGCGCGAAAAGTTCGGCGATGCCGGATATGCCCGCGAAGAGCTTGTTGCGGAGCTCGGCGCTGCGTTCCTCTGCGCTGATCTAGGGATCACACTCGACGATCGCGAAGATCACGCCGCGTATATCGGCAGTTGGCTGAAAGTCCTGCGCGATGACAGCCGCGCGATCTTCACCGCCGCCGCCCACGCACAGCGCGCCGCAGACTTCCTGCACGGCTTGCAGCCGTTGATCGACAGAGACGATGCTAATGAGGTCGCCCAATAGGCGGCCTCTAAGAAGTCTCAGAATGCTATGAATAAGTCTTCTTCTTGATATGTAAAGTTGCGTATAGACGTAACCATACAATTTACGCGAGAAAAAATATATGTTCAAGAAGTACAAAATAGAAAAAAACATTTATTATTTAGAAAGATAACGCAGGAGGGGGGGGAGTTTTGAAGGCTCTATATAATTTCACTATTTTATCAATATTGGGAATCTTAGTGATCTTTATCAGTGAGACAGCGAGGGCTGATCAGCAAGCGGTACACGTGCCAAATGAGACTGTGACATTCTTGCGCGAAGTAAAGTATATTTTGGTAGATACGCGAGTGAAGCAAGATAGAGAAGTTAGCTACCGCTATCCGCCTAACAAATACAAGAATGAGGTGCCAGAAGACTACAACAACCGAAGCGACTTTAAGATCTTTAGAGAATTGCTCTATCCATCAGGAAAGTACCAAGATCATGACGCGTTCGCACATGTCTTTGTGGAACTTCTACAAAATCGGCTGGATGCGTCGAGTTTGTCAAGTCGTCGCTTTGTTGTGCTCGTAGAGGATAGTATCAAGCACCATGAAAGCATTAACCTTGCTTCAGATAATACAATATATTTAATGCTCAAAGTTGGGCAGCAAAGCTACACACCTCCAGTAGGAGCCGAGCTATTAATAGGGGCGGTTGATGTGGTTATTGAAAAACCCGATCTGAAGTTTGGAAACTCTGAACAACTTGGCGACATTATTGTGCCGGAGCCATTTATTTTTGATCCTCACTTGGGGGATCGAGCTGACTTTATTAAGTCGCTAGATTTTCTAGCACTGCAATTGGAAAAATATCTTGAGTATGTCTTCTATATTGGGAAATAAATTAGTTAAGGAAAAAATATGGCTTATGAAGTTGATACGGAGAACAGCAATCTTTTTACAGACGATGATATAAACTCAGAAATAATGGGGCTGCTTCTTCTTTTTCGGGAAAATGATGATAGCCGGTTTGAAGATGTTCTTCGAGAGGCGATTGAAAACACTCCAGGTGATGTAAGGATAATTTTGGAAGATGGCGCCACTAGCGGTGGCTCTTCACATCCCGGTGACACTGAGGATGTATATGGAAGCACTCAACCAATCGGATCCGATGTAGTCATACGAATGTCGGATGAAACGTTTACTCGAAGGGCGTTTCATCCTGATAACAATCCGGATAATGATCCGGAAGTCATCTCGTTGACGCGTGGGCTGCTTCATGAGCTCAAGCATGCTGCTGATATCGCGAGCGGAAGATACCCGGGCGGTGGTACCGAGCCTGAGAACAGCATGACTGACGCGGAATACGAAAATTCCGTTACGGAGTGGGTGGACGACATCATTGAAGATTACCCAGAACTAACAGATTCCCTTCGCGTAAAGTACGAAAATCAGGAGGTTCTACCAGCTGACGAGGCGAAGCCTGTACACAGGAATTTTGACCCAGAAGAAACTCCACGAGAGCTAAATGATATAGCGCCTGGCGGAGGTGACTCTGATGCAGAGGATACAGATACTTATGCTGATGACGTAGAAGAACGTATTGATGAAGGTGAAAGTGAGGCCTCGCCTCTTGTTCTTGATTTAGATGGTGATGGAATTGAATTAACCTCGCTCGTAAGTGGCAGCGCCGTATATTGGGATATTGACAATGATGGGTTTGCTGAAGCCACCGGCTGGGTTGGCTCCGATGATGGGTTGCTTGCCTTTGATCAAAATGGTGATGGAAAAATCAATAGTTCGACCGAGCTCTTCGGGGATCAAACCGGTTTCTCAAACGGATTCCTAGCGCTTGCTGCTCATGACAGCAATGAGGATGGAATTATTGACGCTGGTGACACGTCATGGGATGACCTATTTGTTTGGATCGATGCCAACACAAACGGTGTATCGGAATCAACTGAGTTATTCTCTCTGGATGCAAAGCTGATTACAGAGATCAATTTGGCCTACAGCGAGGTTAGCATAGGCATCGCTGGGAATTCAATCAAACAAGAAAGTAGTTTTACAATCAATGGTAATACGCGTGATATTGCGGACGTATATTTCACCTTCTCAAATCTGAACTCCATTTACGACGTGGATCATATTCCGGACATCAATGCTTACTTGGTTAATATTGATTTGCGCGGTTACGGAGAGCTGTCAAATCTATACTACTCAATGTCAGCGGATAATTCCGGGATCGGAAACCTCTTGGGGTTGGTTGCCGATCTTGCAGACCTTTCGCTATCTGAAGCGTTCACTGACGACAGCACAGTATTGGATAATGTTCGAGACATTATGTTTCGGTGGGCGGGTGTCGATGGAGTCAGCGCTGACTCGCGAGGTACTTACATAGATGCACGTGAGCTAGAGTTTCTCGAGGTATTTCGTGGAAGTGAGTTCTTGCAACGAGGTATTCATGTTAACCCAGGTCCATGGGCAAGTGCCGACTTAGAGGAGGCGTTCGATATTGCTTTAAGCAATGTTTATGCAAGACTGCTTGTACAGAGCGTTGGAGCTTCGCTGTTTGCCGGAGACCTATCGTACGATATTGTTGCGGACAATATTTCCGGAGTGGTAGGGCTTAATCAATCGACCATCGATGCGCTCGAAACGCAAGGCATGAGTGAAACCAATGTTGATGTGTTTTGGAAGAATGTGGTTCGAGTGATTGAGTACACCGTCGGAGTAAGCAACCTTTCAGGCGGTGATCAGACATACCTAGATGACGCGATCTATGCGACGGACAACTCGCTTAGCCTGAGCGGCATCGTCGCGGACTTAGCCTATGAGTCACCGCTTGGGACGACATACAATGGTACATCCAGTGGGGAAAGTCTTACTGGTGGCAGTGGCCATGATGAGTTGAACGGCCAAGCTGGTAATGATGTCTTGACCGGCAACGGCGGCGGCGACTACCTCCGTGGTGGTACAGGTGATGATCAGTATATTTGGGCTGCGGGCGATGAGAATGACATCATTCGTGAAGATGGCACCGGTGCTGGCAACGACGATGACCGCATCGTTCTAGGTTCGGGCTTTGATATTGGCGATTTGACCATCACAAGAACAGGCAACTCTGACCTGGTTATCGACATCGATAATGGTTCTGACACCGGACAAATCATCATCGAGAACCAGTTCAATATTGGCAACGGCCATGTTGAACTGATCGAGTTCTCGGACAGCTCAACCTATCGCTTAGATGACAAGAATTACACGCTGACTGGTACTGACGGCGCTGACGAGCTTTACGGCGTTGAAGAAGGTGGCGCAGACAGCGACACCATCTATGGCGGTGCGGGCAATGACGAAATCCACGGCTACGCCCCGAACCAGAACAACGACACCGCCACCAATTATCTCTACGGAGAGGCTGGTGATGACTCCATCTACGGCGGTGAAGGCATCGACCATATCTTCGGTGGTGCTGATGACGACTTCCTGGACGGCAATGGCGGCGCAGACATTCTGGACGGCGGCACGGGCAATGACAGCTATCGCGGTGAAGGTAGAGGTGGTCGCAGAAATTCGGACCAGTTGTTAAGGTGGATCGTATGATGAAAGAGACGATCCGCAATGACAAAGAG
>MDTD01109507.1_pt1 | contig 56219 bp, 46 predicted proteins | sample 811221 | NCBI WGS metagenome assembly MDTD01 (sample SAMN05326646, study PRJNA326480) | marine metagenome | isolation source: seawater | place: Pacific Ocean: South West | collected 2011 | reverse complement strand
GTCCAGATTTTTGTACCATTAATTAGCCAACCATTGGAGGTTTTTTCGGCCTTACAACGTAATGATGCGAGGTCAGAACCAGAATTGGGTTCGCTCATGCCTATGGCGAAGCATGCTTTACCAGCGGTGATCTTGGGAATGATTTCTTTTTTTTGTTGTTCGGTCCCATACTTGACTAGCAGCTGTCCACTTTGCCTATCGGCGACCCAGTGAAATGCTGTAGGCGCGCCAGCGACTAGGCATTCCTCAACGACTACATAGCGCTCTAAAAATGTCTTTCCATGTCCCCCGTATTTGGTGGGCAAGGTCATCCCAATAAAGCCTTTCTCTCCTAGTTTGGCACTAAAATCTGGGTCGTAGGCCTCCCAACTGTGACTTCTTTTTACTGGTGATATTTTAGACAACTCTAATTCTAGAAAATCTCTCACCTCAGTTCTAATAGATTCTGCTTTTGGTGGGAGATCCGCAGTCTGGAAGCGGATTTGATCAGTTATTGATGTAATCATTCTAGGCCAATTATCTCCAAATGTTTTTAATAGGACTGGGCAAATTCCCAAGCTCTATTTGCAAAAATTTCAACGATATCAGTGTCTTGAATGGCATCCTCACTGGCTGCTGTGCCATCTAAGGCTCTCTTAATAATACCTTGATAAATTGCCGCTATTCTCCATAAGGTATAAGCCTTATAGAATTCCAGATTATCAATACTATCACGACCGGTTAGTTCGCAATAACGATTTATATAGTCCTCTTCCTCGGGTATTCCTAAGTCATTGAGGTGAAGACCTTTCAAGCTAGAGACTTCTTTAGTAACCGGTAAAAACCAAGGCGCTAAATGGTATACGAAATCAGCTAAGGGATCGCCCAGTGTGGATAATTCCCAGTCTAGTACTGCAGAAACTTTAGACTCCTTTGGATCTATAATTATGTTGTCGAGCCTATAATCGCCATGGATAATGCAAGTTCCCGTGGAGGAGGGCAAGTTATTGGGTAACCAGACATTAAGTTTTTCCATTGCATCAATCTTTGAGGTCTCGGAAGCGATATAAATTTTAGTCCACCTATGAATCTGTCTGGCCATGTAGTCATCTGTCTTTCCAAAGCCTTGTAATCCCGCTTTCTCGAAATCTATAGCTTGTAGGTCTGTTAGGGCCTTTAATTGAGAGTCATATATAGCGGATCTTTCCTTCGGATTTAATTCAGGCAGAGACAGTTCCCAAAAAATACGGCCCTCAACCTTTTCCATCACGTAAAACATAGTTCCTAAAACATCGGGATCTGTACAAAGCGCATAGGGCTTTGGAACAGGGAAATTTTGACGGTGTAGTGCATCAATTACCCGGAACTCTCTATCAACAGCGTGGGCAGAGGGTAATAACTCTCCTGGAGGTTTTCTTCTTAAGACATAAGACGCATTCTTCGTCTGTATTCTGTATGTGGGGTTCGATTGACCTCCCTTGAACTCAGACAGACTCAAAGGTCCTTTGAAGTCTGGAACGTTTTCGTTCATCCAAGAAATTAGGGTCGGTTCGTCTAGCTTGAGGTGGTCTTGAACTTCCTTGGTACCACTGAACTTATCTTGCCGTTCATTATGTTGTTTCACTATCCTACAATTCCTTCATCATGCAATTTACCAATGTGGCCACTGCTTAACCCCAGGATATCAGAGAGGACTTCGTCGGTGTTTTGTCCTAGGAGAGGGCCAACACCAGGGTTCTGTCTAGTCTCAGCGGAAAAATATGCGGGTCCACTGCAAACTGGATAACTACCGATGCCAGGATGCGTGATCTCTGAAAAAATAGGATTCTCTGTGGAACAATCTGGGTCATCTTTTACTAATTGACCTACGGTTTGATATTTATCCCAGCAAATGCCGCTGTCATCAAAAATAGGTGTTAGTTCTGCCAGAGTTTTTTTCTCTATCCAGCTTTCCAAGAGCTCCGCCAATTCTACCCTTGCGTGAAATCTATCTCCTTCTTTAGCAAAGTCGAGCTGCAGTTTATGCTCGAGATCAGCTATGTTTGACTCCAAATCAGTTGCAACTAATAAGTTTTTCCATTGTTTTGGACTTACAGCAATTATCATCACCCTTTCTTGGTCTTTGGTCACAAAATCTCTTCCTAAAGCGCCATAAAGATAATTTCCGTGCTTTTCTCTCTCTTCCTCATTAATTAGAACTTCGCCGATTAACCCCAAATTACTTACGGTAGATAAGGCAACATCTGCTAGCGCCAGTTGTATTCTTTGGCCTTTTCCGTTTTTTATTCTATATCTATCGGCAGCCAATATATTCACTGCGGCATGATAAGCGGTTGCTATATCCCAAGCAGGTAGTACGTGATTGACGGGTTCCGGTGAGTCGCTTGGCCCAGTCAAGTAGGGGAATCCAACTTTAGCATTTACTGTGTAGTCTAAGGCCGTTTTGCCGTCTCTATTTCCTATTATTTCATGTTGAATTAGATCCTCTCTTCTTTTTGAGAGACTTTCATATGATAACCAGCCTTTAGCGGGTAGGTTAGTCGAAAAAATCCCTGCATTCTCTCCAGGTGCTGTTATCAACTCCACAACTAATTCTCGTCCCTCTTCGGATCTTAAATTGACGCAAATTGATCGCTTGCCTTTATTCATTTCTGCCCAGTAGATGCTGTTGTTATTTTCGGTGACTGGCCACCTTTTGAAATCCAATCCGCCCCCTAGCTGGTCAAAACGGATCACATCTGCGCCTAGCTGACCAAGTGTGGTTCCACACATTGGAGCGGCGATAAAAGCAGAACCCTCAATTATCCTCAACCCTTGTAAAATATTTTGCATTTTATTCTCTAATTTATCTTAAATTCAATTTAAGGTCGCTAAGCCATTACTGAGGACCCGGATATTGCGCTCCAGGGCTGTGGAGTTGAAAAAGATCTGATTATTCTCTTTCCACATTTCAGTTCTCAACGTTTCACCAGGCATGAATGGAGCAGAGAAACGTACCTGCATTGATTTCAATTTAGAAGCTTCGTAGTCGCAATAACTTTTTATTAAAGCGCGCATAGCTACTCCCATGGTGCATCTTCCATGGAGGATAGGAGCCTCGAATCCAGCAGTTTCAGCGACCTTTGGATCGGCATGGAGTGGATTCAAATCTCCACACAGCCGATAAAACAAGGCTGATTGGGGAAGGGTGTCGAGATCGCAGACTAGATCTGGTTCTCGGTCGGGAATCCTTGCTGGAGTGTTACCGGATTTTTGATTCGCCGCACCGGTTGAAAACCCACCGTCTCCTCGGGCTAACGTATTGGAGACAACCGTTGCTAGTAACGTTTTTCTATCTGACAAAAAAAGCTCTTTTTTGGAATAGATAAAGCACCCTTTTTCTGCGCCTCTGTCTACGACAGATTCAACAGTTGTCCGGCCAAATAATTTACCCTCGGGTGGGATAGGGTTATGAATTTCGAAGAACTCCTCCGCATGTAATACTTTTTTCCAATCGAAACCGTACTCCGGCTCTGCTATCCAGAAGCCCGGATAGGCCAAAACCATAGATAGCCCAGGAAGGCTCTGCAAGTTTTCTTCATATGTGAATTTAAGTTGTTTGTCGTCTTTCGGGTTCGAGCTAAAACCGAGTGACAATGCGTAAAGGATTGTGTCTTTAAAAGTAAGTTCGGTATCCTGTTCATCTACCACTTTACCCACCAAATTCGAATGATCTTTCATCTAACGTCCCCTTTATACTGGATCCCATGGCCAAATATCTTGCGATCGGTCCAATGAGTAAAAATTAGGTTTAAACGCGGGTATGGCGTGCTCAGCAATGGTCTCAGGAGACCAGCCTTCCCCACGGTGTATGGACCGTAAAGGTCGATTTTGCCCCATTAGAAAAATTTCATTATTTCGAACTGCAAAAATTTGACCCGAGACCTCCTTGGCTACGTCTGAGCATAAGTAAACTGCCATTGGAGCAATTTTGGCTGGTGTCATGGCCTTTAGGCGCTCTATTCGCTGCTTTTGAACCTCATCCGTGATTGGAATAGTTCCTATCATTCGTGTCCACGCAAAAGGAGCAATGCAATTTGATCTCACATTATAACGTCCGAGATCAAGAGCTATACTTTTAGACAGAGCAGCTATTCCAAGTTTGGCCGCTGCATAGTTAGCCTGTCCAAAGTTTCCTATGAGGCCTGATGTCGATGTCATATGCACATAGGCTCCGGTTTCTCGCTCTCGGAAAATATCGGCAGCCGCTCTGCTAACGTAAAAACTCCCGTTGAGATGTACATCTATCACTGCGTGCCATTCTTCGAGGGACATTTTGTGAAACATTCTGTCCCTCAGGATGCCCGCATTATTTACCACAGCGTCCAGCTGGCCGAAATGTTGTACTGCTTCCGAAACCATATCTTTGGCATGATCGAAATTTGCTACGCTTCCATAGTTTGCTACAGCTTCGCCTCCTCCTTCCGTAATTTCTCTGACGACATCTGCAGCTGGAGTCCCTTCCACGTCGCTGCCATCGGTGCTGGAGCCTAGATCATTGACAACAACTTTGGCGCCGGCTTTTGCCATTGCTAGAGAAAAATCCCTGCCAATTCCTCTGCCTGCCCCGGTTACTAATACCACCTTCCCATCTAAAATTCCCATTTCTCTTCATCTCCCCGCAGTAATTATGCTATTTTCAACCTTTGACTGTTCCAACTGGTAAAGGTAATGATTTTATACCATCAGTGTAGACTATAGGTTGAAATAAAAAATAACGCTCAACCCAAACTTGTGGTTCAATATTACTCGATAAAGAGTAGGCTGTTAAATAAGGATTCTAATAGAAGGATGTGTTAAGAGTTCTAAAGATCCTTTGGAGATATACTTAATACTTACTTTAACTAATTGCATAGGCGCGATTTGCCTGGAAAATGTTATGTTGAGACCATCTAAAACTCAATTGAGAGAAGGCTGCGGTGAAAGAGCTTAAATTACGTGTTATTCCAGATTTTCCAATGATTAAAAACGGGGATGATCTCGTAGAAATCATACTAGAATCTCTTGAGACAAATGGTTACCAATTAGTTTCAGGAGACATTTTGGTTATCGCTCAAAAAATCGTCTCCAAAGCCGAGGGCAGATTAATAGCTTTAGATACTGTGCGACCTAGTCAGGAAGCGGAAACATTAGCTCACCAGACGGAGAAAGATCCTCGTCTAGTTCAGTTGATTTTAAATGAATCTGCTGAAGTTATGCGTTCTAAACCCGGAGTCATTATTGTTCGTCACAAACTCGGCCACGTTGGGGCAAATGCAGGTATTGATCAATCCAATATTGAACAAGGGGAGGGAGATAGTGCTTTATTGTTACCTGAAAATCCCGATGAATCTGCCAGCCTACTTAAAAAGTCCATTGATAAGCGGTTGGATATCGACGTCGGTATAATAATTGCCGATAGTATGAATCGTCCCTGGAGGCTGGGGACAGTTGGTGAGGCAATAGGCTGTGCCGGAATCATGGTTTTAGATGATAGGAGGGGTGAGACAGATTTATTTGGGAGAGAATTGAAGGTTACCTTAATCAACAGAGCCGACGCTATCGCGGCTTTTGCGACGCTCGCTATGGGTGAGACTACGGAAAAGACACCGCTTGCGATTATTTCGGGTTTGGAGCAGGAGTTGGGAGAGGGTGGCGGAGCCGCAGAGATAATGCGTCCCGTAGAGGATGATTTATTTAATTGAAAACTAATGGGAAGAATAAGTATTTGGCTTTCACAGGAGGCGTCGGCGGAGCTAAGCTGTGTGTTGGCCTATCGAAAATTCTAAATGCTTACGAGATTGCTTTCGTGGTGAACACTGGCGATGATTTTATTCACCTAGATTTTCCCATTTGTCCCGATTTAGATAGTTTAATGTACGCTCTAAGCGCTGAAAACAATGAGGAATTGGGATGGGGTAGAAAAGGTGAGACTTGGAATTTCTTAAGAAGCTTTGCCGAACTTGGGGGTGAGAACTGGTTTCAACTAGGTGACAGGGATTTGGCTATTCACGTTATGCGTAAACAGTTACTTCGAGAAGGGCTTACACTCTCTGAAGTAACAAGTGAGCTCTACCAGCGTTTCGGGATCTCTCATGCTGTGATCCCCATGACCAACGAGCAAGTTGCGACGAAGATTCAGAGCCAAGGTGAACTGAAATCTTTCCAAAAGTATTTTGTAAGAGAGAAATGTGAACCGAAGATAGAAAAAATCGTTTATCATGGCTCGGAACATTCTAAACCGGCACCAGCCGTTTTAGAAAAGCTTAAAGATCCCAATTTGTCAGGGGTAATTATTTGCCCCTCAAACCCTTTTCTAAGTATCGATCCCATATTGAGTCTCGAAACTATTAAATCTGCTTTGTTAGGTCTAGATGTGCCCGTTATCGCAGTATCACCAATCATACACGGAAGTGCCGTGAAGGGACCCACAGATAAAATAATGGCCGAGTTGGGTTTTAATCAGAGTGCCTTGGGTGTTGCAGAGCACTATGATAACCTAATCACTCATTTTGTATTGGATAATGCGGATGTGAACCTACGGTCGGAGATCGAAAAGTTGGGCTTAAGCGTGTTAGTGTGCAACACTTTGATGAAAACTCTGGACGATAAGACTGAACTGGCAGAGAATGTTATAAAATTTATCAAAAATTCATCCATTTAAATTCTTATTAATATCTCATTTACTAATATGTGGATAGTTGTTCCAGTTAAAAGATTTTCGAACGCAAAGACCCGATTATCTGAGGTGCTGAGCCCTGCGGAGCGTGAGTCTCTGGCTCAGGTCATGTTGAACGACGTTCTGGGGGCAATATCAAAGTCACGTCTAGTATCGGGGATTTTAGTAGTTTCAAACGAACCGAGGGCTCGATATGCTGCAGAGAGGGCAGGAGGGCTATTCCTATTAGAGGAAGAATTGGGTGTATCACAGGCTATCGTAAAAGCTAGTGAGTGGCTGAAAAATCACGGACAAAGATGTTTCATGATGTTGCCTAGTGATATTCCGTTGGTGAATAGCGGCGAAATTGATCTGTTGATTGGAGGGCACTCGGGAAGTGTGGGAGTAACCTTGGTGCCTGATAGAAGGCAAGAGGGAACGAATGGCTTGATAGTCTCTCCTACCGATGCGATCCCATTTTGCTTTGGGCACGGTAGTTTTGCCAAACACGTTAATGCGTGTAGACGGGCCAGCATCGAGCCTCAAATATCACATGCTGATGGAATCAGTTTAGATATTGATAGCCCTCTTGATCTTACTCATTTATTATCTCATGACGGGGATACAGAGAGTCTGGATTACTTGGCCGATAACGGGGTAATAAAGAGATTAGCTGGTGTATTGGAGTCTGATGATATAAAAAGTGAAATAATGGCAGCATCAAGGTTGATGTAAGATGAAAAAAATAGATGTTCTTCTAGAGAAAGTAGCGAGCGGCGATTACCTGGAGTCTTCGCAGGCCGTAACCTTAGCAGAGTATGATGACCTCGATCGGCTCATGGAGGCAGCTACTTTATTACGTGATAGCCATTTCGAAAATGTAGTCACCTATTCAAAAAAGATTTTCATACCCCTAACAAACCTCTGCAGAGATGTGTGTCATTATTGTACTTTTGCCAAAGCTCCTAAAAAAGTAGAAAAGCCGTATATGAGCTTTGAGGAAATTGTCTCCTTAGCTCAGCAAGGAAAAGAGATGGGTTGTAAAGAAGCACTGTTTACTTTAGGTGAAAAACCTGAGCTAAGATACAAGACTGCTAGGGATTTTCTAAAAGCTAATGGCTTTAACACTACCATAGAATACTTGACTGAGGCAGCTCAACTTGTTTTTGATGAAACGGGCCTTTTACCGCATATGAATCCGGGCACACTCTCTGTAGATGAGTGTGCGTCCCTAAGACAAGTCGCGCCTAGTATGGGGATGATGTTGGAGTCTGCAAGTGACCGATTATGTGAAAAAGGTATGCCTCATTTTGGTTCTCCGGATAAAAAGCCCTCGGTTAGGTTGGAAACGTTAAGAGAGACGGGAAGGCAGAGGATTCCTTTTACAACAGGAATTTTGATGGGTATCGGTGAAACAAGGCAGGAAAGAATAGAATCATTGTTAAAGATTCGAGATATTCACGAGGAATATGGGCATATCCAGGAAATAATAATACAGAATTTCAGGGCTAAACTTGGTACGAAAATGAAAAACGCCCCCGAACCCTCACTAAATGATTTACTTTGGACCTTATCAGTCGCGAGGTTGTTGTTTGGAGCTAAAATGAGTGTACAAGTTCCACCGAACCTTAGCCCAGGGAATATTAATCCTTTATTGGAAGCAGGAATAAATGATTGGGGCGGTGTGTCTCCCTTGACCCCCGATCACGTTAATCCAGAGGCTCCTTGGCCCCATCTTGATAAATTATCAAAAGACACGGAAAAGGCTGGAAAAACTTTAGCTGAACGTTTAACCATTTATCCAGATTATATTCGAGAAGGGGACTGGGTTGACTCGAAATTTATGACGCCAATTCTAGAGTTGGTAGACGCTGAGTATTTACCCAAAATGGATAGTTGGACACCCGGAGAAATGGTTGAACCACCTCTTTTGGTCATACAACAGATAAGAGATAGAGCTTCTCCTCTTAGTCAAAATATAAAAGATATTTTCGAAAAAGTAGACGAAGGTCAATTACTGAACGAACATGAGATAGTGTCGCTTTTCAAGGCAAGGGGAAGCAACTTTTCGGCAGTATGTGATAAGGCTAATGAGTTGAGAAAGACGGCAAATGGTGACGAAGTGAGCTTTGTCATTAATCGCAATATTAATTATACCAATGTTTGCTACTTTAAGTGCCAGTTTTGTGCTTTTTCCAAAGGAAAGCTGAGTGAAAATCTGAGGGGTAAACCTTACGATTTAGAGCATGATGAAATAGGACGAAGAGTTGCGGAAGCTTGGCAGAGAGGAGCAACTGAAGTTTGTATGCAGGGTGGGATTCATCCGCAATATACTGGACAAACTTACATAGATATTGTTAAGAGAGTTAAGGATGAGGTGCCAGAAATGCATGTGCACGCATTTTCACCTTTAGAAATCTGGCAAGGCGCTGAAACCTTAGGTATTACTTTAGAAGAGTTTCTTCAGGAACTGAAGAAGGCTGGATTGGATACTCTACCTGGCACAGCAGCAGAGGTTCTCGACGATGAAGTTCGCGCGGTCATATGTCCAGATAAAATTAATACCTCGCAATGGCTTTCGGTGATGAGAGCAGCTCATCACGTTGGCTTCTCAACGACTGCGACTATCATGTACGGGCATGTCGACCAGCCCGTTAACTGGGCAAGACATTTAATCAGAGTAAGAGATTTGCAAGTCGAAACAGGAGGTTTTACAGAATTTGTACCCTTACCTTTTGTGGCATCTGAATCCCCTGTTTACCTCAAAGGAAGAGCTCGTCGGGGACCAAGCTTTAGAGAGGCGGTTTTGATGCATGCTGTCGCTAGAATCGTTTTCCATGGTTACATCTCTAATATTCAAACTTCTTGGGTGAAAATGGGTCATAGGGGTGTAATTGCTTGTCTAGGTGCAGGTGCAAATGACTTGGGAGGAACCCTGATGAACGAGAGCATCACACGAGCAGCGGGGGCAGCCCACGGACAAGAGACAAACCCCAGTGTGATGCTAGATATGATTAGTGGCGCTAATAGAATTCCTAGACCAAGAACAACAATTTATAGCGACCTAAGTAGTGATAGATTAGAGACAGCTCTGGAGGCTGGAGAGCTATCAGAAATTATAAATAGTCCTGCAAAAAAATATGAACGACGTGACAGAAGAAAGCTGATTCGGTCTTCTGCCAATGTCTAAAATATCTAAATTGATGCCAAAACATATTCTGAACGGATACCGAATAATCGATTTAACGCATGTTTTAGCTGGACCGAGCGCTACTCGATTAATGGCTGAAATGGGGGCGGAGGTGATAAAAGTCGAGTTTCCACCTACCGGCGATATAGCGCGACTTCTGCCCACACTAAAAAATGGCAGGAGTGCTTATTATGTTCAACAAAATAGGGGTAAGTTGAGCTTATCTTTAAATATAAAATCTCCCGAAGGTAAAAAGATTCTAACTAAATTGATTAAATCAGCTGACGTGCTAATTGAAAATTTTGCGCCAGGCGTGATCGGGCGGTTGGGTTTTTCATGGGATGTAGTTAAGGAAATAAATCCTAGTATAGTTATGTGTTCCTTGTCGGCTTTTGGTCAAGAGGGTGAATTATCCGCTTTGCCTGGTTTCGATTATATCGCTCAAGCTTATAGTGGCATTATGGGAATGATCGGAGAAAAAGAAGGCGCCCCGTCTTTTCCGATGGCTGGGATAGGGGATGTAATGACAGGAGTCCATGCTTTTGGCGCAATAGGTTACGCTTTACTTCATAGAGAAAAAACTGGGGAAGGCCAATTCATTGATGTTTCTTTATTAGATTGCTACACCCATTGCCACGAAATCAACGTCGCCGTTTATAGTATGTCTGAACCAAAAACTATACCGACTCGTTCAGGTAGTCATCACTATGCAGTATGTCCGCTAGGTCTTTTTAAAGGGAAAAATAAATATATCTGTATTATCGCTTTGCAAATGCAGTGGGCTAGTCTCTGTAGGGTCCTCGAAAGAGAGGAGTTGGAAAATGATGTCCGATTTGTCGATAACGATAAACGCGTAGAAAATTCCGCTACATTGATAGATATCATCCAAGATTGGATTGACTCTCAGCCTGATGACGAAACAGTAATACGTGCCTTAGAGAAAGAGCGGGTTCCATGCGCCCCAGTTTTAAATATAGCCGAGGTCGTTAACCATCCTCACTTAGTTGAAAGGGGTACTATCCGAAAAGTGCAGGACCCCAAGGTTGGGGAGGTAGAAATGCCGGGCATGCCGCTTCGATTTTCGTCTTTTGAACACAACCAAGAGCTTGTAGCAGCGCATTTAGGAGAGCACAATGAGCGGATTCTCAAAGACGTCGGATATAGTAGTGAGGAGATAGAATCTTTTAAAGCTGAAAATACCATCTTTTCGAATATCAACACTTAAAGAACTTTACTGCAAATTTTTTCTATTCAGACCGAGTAAATTTAGTAGATGTGAATCCCAGTAGGCAACTTGCAATAACCGCTATAATGGTTAATGTAGAGAAAATATCGGCGATACTGAAAGTGTCGTAAAATCCGGCTACCCTTCCTCCTGCATACGAACCTATGGAGCTAGCCAAGAACCATATGCCCATGGTTAACCCCGTTATTCTTGCTGGAGCCAATCTACTAATTGCGCTTAATCCCACAGGACTAACGAACATCTCTCCTATCGCATGTAGAAAGTACATAGCAGCTAGCCAAGCTGGACTCACTAAGACCCCCTTTTGTGCCTCAAGAGCCGCAAATATCATTATACCCCAACCAAGAGCCATAAAAAGTAGACCAATTGCAAACTTAACGATATTTGAAATTTTTCCTTCACCTATTCGGCTCCAGAAAAAGGCAAATATTGGTGCGAGGCAAATTATGTATATTGGGTTTAATGATTGAAACCAACTCGAGGGAAAAACAAAATCTGATATTTGATTATTAGTATTTTTCTCAGCGAAAATATTAAGCGTTGAACCGGCCTGTTCGAAGAGAGACCAAAAAACCGTCGCACCTAGAAATAAGATAGTGATTAAGTAAAGATTCTTCCGCTCTTTTGGTGACCAGTTTTTTTCAGAAAATATTTTGAAAAAAAACATGGCGGTTATAAACAGCAATAATAATCCGAACCCGTTCCCTATAATTTCTGTTGATAGCTCCAACACTTTGGTTTGAAATAAAAATAAAATAAAAGCTAGTAAGATTAGTCCCGAAAATCCATAACTTATTAATTTTTGTAAGGCCATCTGTCGTGCAGTCTCTGTTAAAACCTCTCGTTTCTCGTATATTTTTAAGAGTCGAGAGCCTCTAACATACGCGATTAGACCTATACCCATGCCAACTGCGGCAGCGGCGAACGCGAAATGCCAAGAATTAGCGGGGTCAATATGGTACGTAGAAAGAGCAGATCGAAACCCTTGACTTTGAGCCAGCCAACCGCATAACAAGGGTGCAGTAAAGGCCCCGATATTAATTCCCATATAATATATTGAGTACCCAGAGTCTCTTTTATCCTGATTATCGCGATAGAGGGTTCCTACTAAAGCACTTATATTGGGCTTGAGGAGACCTGTTCCGATCGCGATTAGAAAAAGTCCTAAAAAAAACCCGAAGCCCGAGAAAAGAGCTAAACAGGTATGCCCGGTCATGATAATAATGCCGCCGAAAAAAGTTGTGCGTCTTAGGCCAAAGAAATAATCAGCAAGCCAACCACCTGGTAAACAGGCTAAATAAACTGAACCAGTGTAGATAGCATAAATAATGGCAGCTTTTGCTATCGGGAAATTCAAACCTCCTAATTCCGAGGGAGAAACCATGAATAAGATAAGAATGGCTCGCATTCCATAGTAACTGAATCTCTCCCACAATTCGGTAAAAAATAGGGTGGATAAAGCTTTGGGGTGCCCGAGGAAATTAGTCACGATCTTCAATCTCCTTTGAACTTAGCGGTCTTTCCAGCTCGGTAGTTAGTCATCGCTTCTTTCTGATCACTAGTGGTGAACGTAAATAAATTTTGATCGGCATCCATATGCATAAAAGCTTGATCGAGGGCATCTGATGTTTGGTTAATGCTTCGTTTGATCATCTGAGCGGCGATTGGAGACTTACCAGCATATTTGTGAGCTAATTCTAGTGTTTCTTGAAGTAATTGATCCGGTTCAGCTACTTTTTCGATGGCACCCCACTTAAGTAGTTCTTGGCTATCTATTCTGTCACCACCAATCAATAATCTTTTCGCATTCGTTTGACCATAAAGATTTACTGTATGGGGGACGCTTTGCCACATTAAATTTAAACCAATGTCAATTTCGGGATATTGAAGAAAGCAATTTTTATCGCCAACGCGGAAATCCAAAGCCGAAACCAGACAAGCTCCGCCGCCAAGAGCGCCTCCGTTCCAAGCGGCAAAGGTGATTTGGTCAATTTGTCTTATTGCTCGGATAGCTCTTTCTCCGATTCGCCAGCGTCGCCTTTTCTGAACCAGGGGCATTTCTGGATAATTTTCCATTTCAGTTAAATCAGCACCAGCGGAAAAGTGAGCGCCTTCTCCCCGAAAAATCACAGCATAAACGTCGGCTTGTTCTCGAAAGGACAGGGCACAATGTTCAATTTCTTCTAGAAAATCATAGTTTAAGGCATTTCGCCGTTCTGGTCGGTTAAAGCTTACAATCGCGATATTACTTGCATTATTGATTTCAAGGTATTGATATGTCATTGAAAATATTCTCTGAAATATGGCTGATTAATTATGCGCGTTCCTTTAAAAAGAAGCGGTTTCAGCTATCATCATATCTGATGAACCATATAAGTAACAAAGGAATCATTTATTCCCATATTAAATTTTTATCCGTATGTAATATACTTCCAGTATCGGAGTGTTTTTAAAATAAATACAATCATACTAGCTAACACATTGAGGATAATCTTATGGAACACGGATACTTCATGATGCCACTCCATCATACTGAGAAGAACTATCATGTATCCTTGGAAGAGGATATAGAAGCCATAGTCCTAGCTGATGAGCTCGGATATAGTGAGGCCTGGGTTGGAGAACATTATTCTTCAGCAGTGGAACAAATCACATCACCCCTCATGTTTCATGCCAATCTTATTGCTAGAACTAAACAAATTAAATTTGCTACCGGGGTGATGTGTCTACCGCAATATCATCCCGCGGTGCAAGCCGGGCAAGCTGCGATGTTCGATCATCTTTCAAAAGGTCGCTTTATTATGGGAGTAGGTCCAGGTGGGTTGGCGTCAGATTTTGAGCTCTTCGGAGTCATGGATAAAGACCGAATGGAAATGATGGAAGAGGCGCTGGAAATGATGATAGAACTCTGGACCACGGAGCCGCCCTACAAGATGCACGGCAAGCACTGGACCATCGATATGAAAGAATGGACCCATCACGATATAAAACTTGGTTATGTGCCTAAACCATATCAGGAACCTTATCCACCGGTAGCTATTTCCGCGATGAGTCCTCATTCTGGCTCATTAAAATTCGCTGGTAGCAAAGGATATATTCCGGTGAGTGCGAATTTCGTGGCTACTTGGTCCGTGGAAACCCATTGGCCTGCCTATTGTGAGGGTGCAAAAGCAGGAGGAATTACTCCAAACCCCGAAAAGTGGCGAGTGGCTCGCAGTATTTATGTCGCTGATACTGATCAAGAGGCTGAGGAATTTGTAAAATCTCCTGGCGGAGCTTACGATTATTATTACGAATACCTGTTTCAAATCTTTGAACGCAGTGATTACAAGGCACCCTTTGTAGCAAATCCAAATGATGATCCAGCAAAATTAACTCCACAGGGCATTCGGGATGCCTGCATCATTTATGGAAGCCCGGAAACGGTGGCAAATAAAATATTAGAGCTTAGAAAAAGAATAGGCGATTTTGGTACCATGCTTTATGCCGCTCACGACTGGCAAGATAAAGGTGCTATGAAGAAATCAATGGCCATGTTTGCAGAGGAAGTTATGCCTAGAGTGAATAGCAAATTAGACAATAAGCAAGCTTCGGCTGGATAGTTATTAAAATAAAAGGGAAGGATTGATGACGAAGGAAAATCTAAAATTTGGGCTTTGGTATGACTTTAGAAATCCACCACAGTGGAAGCGTGATAACACGGAGTTGTATCATGCTTGCTTTGATCAGATAGTGCGGGCTGAAGAGGTTGGTTTCGATGATATCTGGTTGTCAGAACATCATTTTTTAGAGGACTGTTATTCGCCCTCTATGCTGGCTATTGGATGCGCGATAGCTGTAAAGACGAAGAGAGTAAGAATAGGGACTAGTGTGCTGCTGCTTCCTCTGCATGATCCGGTACGCGTTGCAGAAGATGCTGCTACTTTGGACGTGATTTCAGGTGGTCGTTTGGAATTGGGTCTAGGAGTCGGATATAAAGTTGAAGAACTCAAAGCTTGGGGGATCGAGCCTAAGTCTCGAGGTAGGAGAATGGAGGAGGGGATAGAAATCATTCAGCGGTTGTTTGCGGGCGAACGTTTCAGTTTTCATGGTGAATATCACAATTACGAAGACATACAATTACGGCCTCTACCAGTGCAAAAAAATCCTAGGCTTTGGATTGCAGGATTCAGCAATGTAGCCGTAAAGCGAGCGGCCCGAGTTGGCGCTGGATACATTGCGGTTGGTCCAATAGGACCTTTTACTCAAGTCTACAGAGAGGAGCTCGTAAAGCAGGGGAGAAATCCGGACCATCATCAAGTCGCTGCGGGCTATGCTTGGTTGCATGTCTCTGAGAATCCCGAAGCTCGCTGGAAGGAAGCAGTCGAACATTTAGCTTATCAGCAAAATGAGTACGGAAAATGGTTTGGTGCGGCAGGGATGGACTTTATCAAGCCCGTTACCGCTGACAAGGAGTCGATAGAAAAAAATGATTGTTATATAGTTAATCCCGAGCAAGCTGTTGAGATGATAAAAAAATATGTGACTGCTACAGGTAGTAATCGATTTTACACTTGGGCAGTCCCACCCGGAATGCATCCTAGCTGGTCTGATGAGCATATAGAATTAATGGCCAAAGAAGTGATACCAGAGTTTCGGTAAATCTCAACTAGAGAGGGAATCCCATAATTTCAATATGAAATACGAAGCCTTAGAAACAATAATAAAAAGCGATGGTTTAAGGATTGTATTGGTTCAAGGTTTTCCTAGTCCTTGGGGCCAAGCAGCGAAGGCCATGATGGAATACAAAGGGTTACTATACAGGGTAGCACCACAACTAGCTGGGGAAGATAATGCCGAGTTACTCGAATGGTCGGGAGTGAATAGTGGCCCTGTTGTGGCGTGGGATGCCTTAGCTCCAATCAATCGATGGGACGATATATTATTTTTATTAGAGCGTCTTGCTCCCAGAAAAGGATTGTTACCGGAACCACCGAAAGATAAGACTCTTTGTTTGGGTCTTTCTCATATTATTTGTGGCGAGTTGGGTCTTGGCTGGAATAGGAGGCTGAGTATGTTTAAGCCTATTTTAGACTCTGGAGAAGCACCTGCGGGCGTCCAAAATATGGCGGATAAATACGGCTATAACAGCGAGGATGTTGGTCTAGCTGACACGCGAGTGTGTAAGACTCTCGAAATGTTAGCCGATATATTAAGAAAACAGAAACATGGTGGAAGTCGTTTTTTTATTGGGGAGCAAGTTACTGCCGTAGATTTTTATTGGACAGCTTTTAGTAACTTGTGTTCCATCATGTCGCCCGAGGTATGTCCCTTGGATGACACTATTAGGCCAATGTTTGAGAATGTTTCGGATGAGGTTATGTTAGCAATTGACCCGGTTCTCATTGAGCATAGAGATTTTATTATGAAAGAATACTTCAAAGTTCCGATGGAGCTTTGAATGAATTGTAATGTATTAGGAATTCAAAAGTGATGAGGAATAAGAGGTGGTAGATAAAGTACGTTTAGGATTTGGACTATTGAATTATCCCTTTGAGGACGGGGGTCAATTCTTTAAATGGGTGGAGATGTTGGAGGCTGGTGGAGTGGACTCTCTATGGCAATCCGATAGATTGGTGTCAACTGATCCGTATCTCGAATCCTTAACTGCGTTAGCAACTTTGGCTGGTTGTACTGAAAAGATAAAGTTTGGTATGAATGCGATCGTGGCGCCACTTCGAGATCCCCTTGTGCTTGCTAAACAATGCGCAACTATAGATTTCCTAAGTGGTGGCCGATTGTTGCCCATGTTTGGGGTCGGGTATCCTAAAGCTGTCGAATGGGAGGCAACTGGAAGAAGCTCGGACCACAGGGGTTCTAAAGCGAATGAAATGTTCGAACTTATGTCTCGCCTATGGAGTGAAGAATCTGTCACCTTCGAGGGAAAATATTACCAGTATAAAAATGCCACAATTGCCCCTCGGCCCGTTCAACAACCGTTACCCCTCTGGATCGGAGGAAGTAGCAATGCGGCTATCAAAAGAACAGCTCGTTTGGGATCTGGTTGGATAGGTGGTATAGCCGGTCCGTTAGAGGTTAAGAGGGTTATAGAGGGTATAAAAAGTGAAGCTGCCAAGTGTGGTCGTAGTATAGATAGTGATCACTACGGAGCTTCTTTAGCCTTTCGAGTGGGAACTCTTAATGATAATGCCGTTGTCAATTCTCCTTTCGTTAAAAGAACCGGTATAGGTGAGGATTTAGATATAAATCCCCTGATTGCCATTGGAACAACGGATGAAATTGTAGGCAGATTGAGAGAGTATATTAAAATTGGTGCGACTAAGTTTGTTATGTTCCCTATCGTCGATAGCTGGAAAGACATGGTGAAACAAACCCAATATATTGTTGAAGAAGTAATACCTCGCGTTGAAAACTAGCAAAGTGAACCTAGATAGTAAGGACTACCTTACCGTAGACTTCTCGCTGTTCTATCATTTTTAGGCCTTGCATTGCTCTAGAAAAAGGAAGGGTATCGTAAATTAGAGGGTCGATAAATCCTTCTCGAAGCAGACTGTATAATTTTTCTTGACAGCTTTCCACCATTTTTGGTCGTCTCTTCATATACTGACCCCAGGCTAACCCTATAAGCGACATGTTTTTTAGAAGCACCCGATTTGTTTCCATTTTCGGAATAGAACCAGCTGTAAAACCAATGATCACCAGCCTGCTATCCCACGCAGCACAACGCTTAGTTTTTTCGAAAAGCTTACCGCCGACAGGATCATATATAACATCAGCACCTGCTCCGTTCGTAAAATTTTTTACGGAGCTAACCATGTCTTCGTTGGTATAATTGATTAAGTGGTCTGCGCCGAGTTTTTTACAAATTGCTAGTTTGGCTTCAGTTCCTGCAGCAGCAATGACTTTGCTGCCAGCGTATTTTGCCAGTTGGATTGCAGCACTTCCTACGCCCCCGGCTCCTCCTAAAACAAGTAAAGTTTCCTCAGCCTTCAAATTTCCTCGGTGAAACAACCCAAAGTAGGACGTTCCATAGGTAACGCTAAGAGCTGCAGCTTGGATATCGGTTACGTGATTTGGAACTAACCAAGTGCTATCGTCATCTGAGATGAAATACTCTGATAAAGTTCCGCCCCCGTGACAAAAGCCTACAACCCTGTCTCCGATTTTAAACTTAGAATCGGGCCCGGCTTGGTAGACAGTACCAACACCCTCCATTCCTGGTACAGCGGGTAAAGGCGCTTTTTCTTGGTATTTACCTTGGCATACCAATAGATCAGGGAAGTTCAAGGAAACAGCGGATGTTTTCACCAAACACTGTCCTATCTGAGGGCTAGGTAATGCTCGTTCGGACCATTCAAGCACCTCATTATATTGACCATAAGTTCGAAATTGCCACGCTTTCAATGAGGGATCCCTCGCACTTAAAGACTTAAATCAGGGTAGTACTGGCGGGCTCCCTAATAACCCTATTTTCAATAAACCCTAGGTTTTCCACTTCAACTCGGACCACATCACCTTCTTCTAAGTAGATTTTTGGATCGAAACCTATCCCAACTCCGCTTGGAGTGCCGGTCACTATTAAATCACCAGGCTCTAAGGTGAAAGCCGCTGTTAGAGTCTCTATCTGATCGTAACAATCAAAAACTAAATGCTTCGTATTAGAATCCTGTCTTATCTCTCCGTTCACCCAGGTCTTTATCGCAAGATTGTGCGGATCGGCGATTTCGTCCGCGGTCACTATCCAAGGCCCAAAAGGACTGTGGGTATCGAATGATTTTCCCAGCGTGAAAGTTTGAGCTCTCATCTGCCAATCGCGTACGCTAACATCATTGCATACGACAAATCCAGCTATGACCTCGTGCGCCCGCTCCTTAGGAACGTGTCTGCATCGTTTTCCAATGATGAAGCCCATTTCTCCTTCATAATCTAATTTGTCGGACACCCTAGGGAGGTGTATTGGGGAATAGGGACCGTTAGAGGAAGTTGATTGTTTATTGAAAAACATCGGGAATGCGGGGGTGTCAAAGCCAGTTTCCTCGATATGGTCTTTGTAGTTTAAACCTATCGCTAAAATTTTTGGTGGTCTTAAAACCGGTTGACATAAGGTTACCTCTTTTAAGGGCAATCTCTTTCCTTCATAGTCTTCCAGAAGTTTCTTATTTTTCTCAAGGTCAGGGAGTAAATCAATCATTTCTTTAACAATCGGAGCATCATGTAAATCAACTATTTCTTCGCCTTCTACGCGACCAATTCGTGTGGAATCATTACCTGACAGGAAACTTGCTAATTTCATCTTTAACCTTTTTTGTATTCTTTTAAGAGGATTTGGTGTAATGAAGCACTAAATATTCGTCGAGTGACATTTCGTGTTCAGGAGGGATTACAACTGTAGTCATAGGATCTCTAATAATGGCGGGGCCGAGAATTTTATTACCCGAAGTGAGTTTCGACATTTCCCAGACTTTGAATTTACACCAACTGTCCTTATGATAAACATCTCTTTCACCGACATATGCGTCGGATTCCGGTTGCTCATCTCTTAATTCATGTTTGAGAAGTATTGGTAACGGTTTACTTGCTATTGCTTCTAGGTTAACTTCAGTCAAGGAATAGCCTGCACCCGAGAACTTAGCCCCCTCAGGATAGACTTTGGAGTACATTGCTTCAAAGGCGCTGATCATATTACGGACGTCTTCACCTCCTCCCATGTTTCCATTGGGTAAATCAGTGTCAAAACTCTCAATTTGTCCGGTGTAACGAGCCGATACCCCGTAACGAAATTTCACATCGTCCTTCGAAATTCCTTCAGCCTCAAGTTCAGCTATGGCATCATTGCGCAGAGCTTCCCATGACTGACTAATTTGACCTGCGATATCTTGTAGCTCCGATTCTGTAGGGTTGGGGGATATCATGAGTCGGACGCCTTTATTATAACGATGCATGTACTCAGAACAGGCTGCACCGAAGGCTGAGAAACCGGCTGCCCAAGGCAAAGTAATAATATCTTGAAACTCTATGTCTTCAGCAAACCCGTACATGTGAACGGGACCAGCGCCACCGTAATATAGCATCGTAAAGTCATGGGTATCATAACCCTTGGAGGCGACCATAGTTCGAAGCAAATCATTCATTTCACCGTTTATTATCTGTAGCACTCCGGCGCCCGCCTCGTATACATCCAAACCTAAGGGATCGGCAACAGTTTCTTTCAAAGCCTTTAACGCTGCTTCTCGATCTAATTTGACTTGTCCCCCGAGAAAGTAGTCGGCATCCACATAACCTAGAGCTACATTAATATCTGTGACAGTGAGTCGGTCATACTTGAAGCAAATACCAACTTTTGCACCTGCAGACTCCGGGCCAACGTGTAATCTTTTGTATTCATCAACCCAAACAACAGACCCTGCACCCTGTCCAGTCGAATCCAGTTCAACCATGGGCAAGGCGAGCCTATGTCCCGCAATATCGGCGCTTTTCGTAATCCCGATACGTCCGTCTACTAAAAGCCCAACATCAAAACTTGTGCCCCCCATGTCAGCTGTCACTAGATTACCAAGGTTCAGCTTTTGTCCAATGAAGTGCGCACCGATAAGGCCACCTATGGGTCCAGAAATCATGGTCTCGTAAAGCCTTGGATAATCCATGTTGACCGCACCACCATAAGAAAGCAGGGTTAAAAGTCGCCCATTAAATCCCAATGTTTGAGCAGCTTTTTCGACTCCCATTAGAGATTCTCTGGTTTGTTCTGCCGCAAAACATTGGAATATCAGACTTTTCATTCTGCTATTTTCTTTTGAAACCGGAGCCACATCAGCCGAACAAATTACAGGCACTTCTAGGTTTCTGTTTTCTATGACCTCTTTTGCTATATCCCTAGCCTCGTGTTCATGTTTTGGGTCCACAAAAGAATAAATAAAAATGATACCAATAATCTCACAACCCTGATCGAGAAGTTGATTGGTGGCATCTATTACCTGTTTTCTATTCACCGGTATCAGGGTATGGCCTGCAGGCAAATGAACATCGCCTTGGTAGCAGCCACCACCCATTCGTTCGCTAATACTCAACACATTTTTTGGATCGACCAAAGCTCGAGGGTGTTTGTGTAACTGCTGATGTAAGCCTTCCTCCTGACTTTGACCCAGATAAGTTAGCCCGCCTTCCATGGTGGTCATATCGTCGAACCCACGGGTCACTAATAGGCCAACCCGCTTACCATCGCCGGTCAAGATGGTGTTGAGCATTCCAGTTCCACAATAAATATCAGCCGAGCATCGCTTGTGAACCTCTTCGCTTGACAGTCCGATACTTTCGGCCGCATCTTTCACTGAATCAGTGTAGCTTTGGGCCTGGTTCTCACGTCGACTGATCGACTTTCCCACCGTGAAGGTTCCGTCAGGTTTTACTAGGATGGCGTCGGTCATAGTTCCGCCGGCGTCAAGCGCAAGAATAAGGTCCTGCTCGCCGACCACATCTTTTGTGGTACTCATGGGATGATTTTCCTAATTATTTATACAGAGTTGTCTGAGAGTTTTTAGATCCAGGATGCCGTGACTTTAGCCGTGTGGTCCTCATACCAATCAGGAGATTCATCTGGTAAAGGCTGGCCCAAGTAATCTCTATAAAATTTATCTAAGTCAGGCAACATTTCAAAAACGATAGGGTAACCCGGAGCCACGACTTCTACGCCGTGCTGCGTTCCACATTCTGGACAAAAGAACTCCCTGACTTCTTGCCAGCCTGGCTCCGGTATCGCCGGAGAGGGGGAATATACTTGGCCCATTTCCTCCAGGGTTTTTCGCGTTCGTATCTTGCTCTTGAGCTTCCAATTTTGACGATAATCTCCAAAAGAATAGCCGCATTCGCATTGCGTCTCCCGTTTTCCTCCCGGTTTGCTGACTACATACAGTTTATCGGATAGGCGTATGAGGATTCGATCATTCCAGGCTACTCGTTCTTGCAGAACTTGGTTATACTGTAAAAAGCGTCCTATGTCCTTACGCGGCAGTTTTAACAGTCTCTCAGCATTATCATCGTCAATTTTTCCATCAACAAGCTGCCTCACCAAATTAATATCAATTTCAAAATCATCAGACATTTCAGATCATCCTTCTACAGACAGGTAGCTTTCATCGACTTGCCAGAAACTACAGAACTCGTTCCTAAACTTTTTAAAACTTAGACTTTGTTCATACATTTCTTTCACTTCTGGGTTAAAGTCAACCTTCTGCACTGTATCTCTTTCCCCTTTCCACCAGTCTTCGACAGTCACAGAATCTGATAGACGAGCTTTTCTTAAATTTTCTCTCTCAGTTTCGGTTTTCCCTACATCTAGGTGCCAGATGCCATCTTCGTCTTTTTCCGCTACCACTCCGTGCATATTTCTCATAAATTCATACTCTGTAGCCACTCCGCTGTTCAAATCGGCTATGACCAGGTGAGGGTCTCGTTCTAAAGGGTCGCCCCAGCCACCAGAAGCACCTGCCGCATCAACAAAGAGATCATTATTTTCTAATGATAATTCTGGGCAATCGGTTTTCCAGATTTCTAGATTGTCTACCTTGAGTTTCCCTTCTTGATTCATTTCCAGGAGTTCCCGCGCGTCCCTAGGAGTTTCTCCGGTAGCGATCAATTCATCAAGGTTGGTACCCCTCGCTGAGATCATAAAACTCGCTGGCCCGGGGTAAGCGCCACTCATTCCTAGTCCCACAGAGGGAGTGCAAGATAGACCACCATTTGGTCGGGTAAGGGCGATATGTTTTCCAGGCTCTACACACCAATGTACGGCGGAATTCCCTGGTCCTCCTCTGAATTTCCCACTTCCGAAATACCCTGGTAAAAGTTTCCTACCAAGATAGAAAAGTGGGGGTATGGTAGATTCGAACTCCTCAGCATCTCCGATAGTCGCCATTTGAGACCAAGCGGCCCACACCAAAGGTTCTCCATCTTTGTAACACCAAGCACCCCTACCGGTCCCACCCAACCATTCAAAGTTGGTGAAACCATAGCTGGTACCGTCTTCTGTCGTGCCTTGTCCTTGGAATGCACCCCAATTACCGTCCACCGTGAAGGCCTCTTCTAAATAACCTCTACTAAACATCGCTCTGCTGACTGCTCCAAAGCCTATGCTATTAAGTGCTATAGTCTGTGCCCAAAGATTAGCATTGCTAGTAAATTCATTATCAGGATTATAAATGCTCCCTTTAGGATAGTTTCGCTCAACGGCGAGTTCTATTCCCGCTGTTACTTTTGTATTGTGCGAGAAGGAATTGATCATTCCCAAAAAAATGGCACAGTCAGTGCCGCCAGGCGTGGCATTGTAAGAATGGTATCCCCATTTAGAGCTACCCTCAGCATCCAATTTGAGCCCGGTATCGTTGGGTTCTACACTTCCTCTGACGTGGATAAGGGTGTTTTTATCTGCATGGGCCCATACGTTTTGCAGACCCTTATATTTGACTAGACGAAAAGCGCAACCATTATAAGTGCCCGGAATCATGGTAGATTTCATATTATCTACAACCATTCCTCGAGATTCTTCGATTACCTCCCGTATGGCTCGTTTGTAATAATCTATTCCAAATTCTTCTACTATTTTATGGGCCGCCTCGTGAATCATGGCGCATCCAGCTAGACGCATTTTGTCATCTAGAATGTTCATGGTTGCGGCTCTAGTTCGTCTTTCCCAAATAGCTTTCCACCAAGATTCTTGTTTTAATTTGCGCCCAGTACGCATTGGAGGGCACACCAAGCCGTCCATGAAGGTGTCTACGGAGAATGTCGCCCAGCTGCCGGCAACCGGTGCTCCATTTTCCATCAAATGATTGATACCTATTGCCCAAGCAATTACTTCGCCGTCAATACAGATCGGTACAAAGGAGTAAAAGTCTCCTGGGTGGGGCACACCACCGGTCAAGCCGTCACTTACAGCATAAACGTCACCGTCCTCTATTCCATCATTTACGTCGTAGTCGTTGTTCGCCATGTACCGGACAGCCGTCGGGAATATAGCCGTATGAGATAAGAATCCTAGAGATACGGCTAACGTGTCGCCTTCTGGGGTCGCGATACCCCATAAAACCTCCCCCATCTCTCTTGAGCCAGGACTCGCTGCAACAAATCTGGCGGATTCGCGAGCGGCGAGTACCGAGGCATGGAGTTTAGAATAGAATCTTTCGTATTTTATTGGGTCGGAATCTCGAAGTGTTAGCTCTTTTACCCCGTAATAGTGGCCCGTCTCGGTAGTCAAACGGTCTCGCTCTGCTATCATTTCTCTCAGCGTAGATCCTTTACGAATAGGGTCTGATGCGCTTTGCTGCAAGTCCTTAGCAATAGTAGCCATTGGTAATCCTCTCCGATTTGCTGTTATAGGGAAATATTACACTGGAGAACACTAGAAAGGTACTATTTTTGTCAGAAAATCAGGTCATAAGATAGGCCCGTCTATATTCACCTCTTTCGGTCAGAGTGCATGGTGCTTACTAGCTATATCGCCGTATCTCAGGTGGGTATCAGGGTCTGCTTTCAATTAACTGCTGGGACAGTTTGAGATTGGATTTTTAAGAATCTCCATTGATTTAAAGAGCGCAATGGGCGATTCTGTTAGCTTAACCAAGGGCACTCATTCGCATCAGGATAGGTTGAAATCTTTGAGTTCTGTAATAGAAAATTCGAATGGTTATAGAAGCCGTAGTTAAGTTAGGCTAAAAATGATGGTAGCTTTGAATGAAAATGAGCTGTTTGCAGATGCGACTTTATTTCATTTTCGGCCTCGCTTATTTTTTATGAGTAAGATTTTTAAAAGTCTAAATTGAATGAGATATAGTCAATAAAATTATGAATTTATTAGTGAATTAGGAGGTTTTTTTTATGAAGCTAGGACTGATGGTTGGCTATTCTGGTCCAAAGGTAAAAATTCCCATGGATATGGTGCTGGAGGCGGAACAACTTGGATTTGACTCAGTTTGGACGGCCGAAGCATGGGGCTCAGACGCGGTAACTCCCGTGGCTTGGATGCTCGCGCAAACCACAAGGATCAAAGCCGGAACGGCAATAATGCAGATGAGCGCACGGACTCCTTCGATGACTGCCATGACCGCTATGACACTTGATCACCTCTCGGGTGGGCGTTTTATGGTAGGAATAGGTCCTTCGGGCCCTCAAGTGATAGAAGGTTGGTACGGAGATGCCTATGGGAAACCGCTCACTAGAACCAAAGAATATATCTCCATCATGAAGAAGATATTTGAACGAAAAGAACCTTTGATGCACTCTGGAGAACACTACCAAATACCCTTTAATGGAACTGGTTCTACTGGTCTTGGAAAACCTCTAAAAAGTATCGTGCATGGCAATCCCGATATTCCAGTCTATACGGGGGTGGCGACTAAAAAAGGTGTAGAAGTTGCGGCCGAGCATGCTGATGGTTGCTTTTTGGTTTGGACCAATCCGAATCGATTCGATCTGTGGGAACCTTCTTTAGAGCGAGGATTCAGTAAAAGAAGTGATGGTAAGTCAATGAAAAATTTTGATTTTGCACCGTTTGTAAGGATGTGTATGGGAGAAGATATAGATAAATGTCGGATGCAGATAAAACACGGTTTGGCGTTGTATGTGGGCGGAATGGGCGCTAGAGAAAAGAATTTTTATAATGATTACACAAAGCGGTTAGGCTACGAAAACGAGGCAAAATTGATACAAGATTTATACTTGTCAGGAAAGAAAAACGAAGCCGCAGCTGCAGTTCCAGACAGCTATGTGGACGAGACCTCATTGGTTGGTCCCGCTGAACACATCAAAGAACAATTGAGTGAATGGAGATCGGCCTCCAAACGAGGAGAAATTGGGACCATTGTCCTTTCAGCTAACTCAAAAGAAGAGCTCCGACTGGTGGCGGAAAACTTGTTATAAGCTGGTGAGGTTCTGACTGATGCTGGATGGAATAAAAGTCTTAGATTTTTCGAGGTATATTGCAGGTCCCTATTGTGGCGCACTCCTTGCGGGACTGGGGGCAGAGGTAATTCGCGTGGAAAGGCCCGAAGGAGGAGAGGATCGTTTTGTAGGTCCTGTTGGAGACCAATTAAGTTCACTTTTTCTAAAAACCGGTTGTGCCAAAAAGAGTATCACCCTTAATTTCCGACATGAAAACGCAAAAGAGGTGGTTGGGCGGCTTGTTGGCAATGCCGACGTAGTAATCGCTAATATGCCACCGAAGGTACTCAAGGGTAATGGCCTTGATTACGAAACTTTGAAAGCCCTCAATCCGAGAATTATCCTAACCACCCAAACTTGCTTCGGCCATGAGGGGCCGCTGGCTGACAGAGGTGGGTTTGATGGAATAGGTCAGGTGATGTCAGGTGCCGCTTTTATGTCAGGAACGCCAGGGCAGCCTAGGCGTGCTGCCGCTCCTTACGTCGATTTTGCCACCGCAGCTCTGGGCGCCTTTGGAACGTTGGCGGCTATAATTCAAAGACAAAGTTCCAGTGAAGGGCAACATGTTCAGGTATCACTGCTCGGAAGCGCCTTCGCAATCTTTGCTGGTGCTTTGATTGAAGAAAATCTATTAAAAATCAATAGAAAACCATCGGGAAATAGAGGTCAAACAGCCGCTCCAGTTGATATTATTAAAGCAAAGGATGGTGAATTCATTATACAGGTAGTAGGAAATGGCTTGTTCAAAAGGCTAGTGACGGCAATAGGAAAAGATGATTGGATAGGGAGGGCAGATTTAAAGACGGATGAGCTGCGAGGTAATTCTAGAGACGAGGTGTGCGCAGCGGTAGCATCTTGGGCGTCTAAGCAAACCGTGAGAGATGCGATCGCCAAATTAGCCGCAGCGGGCGTGCCTTGTGGTCCTGTTCTTAGGCCAGAAGAAGCCTTCGATCATGAGCAGGTCCAAGCTATGAAGCTAAAAAGAGAATTTGAATTTCCAGGATTTGACAATCTTGTCAGTACGGTGCGTATGCCTATCGATTTTTCTGGTTTTTCACCTACTGAGGGGCGCCCGCCATTGATTGGCGAGCATACCGACGAGGTCCTTAGTAATGCGGGATTTAGCATTGAAGAAATCAACGTTTTAAGAGAAGACTCGGTTATTTGATGACTTCCAAGGCTATTGACACCTAAAAATCAAAATATTTGTTATGATAACGCCTTTTTAGAACTTCAGGGGTGATTAAATAAGATGGGTTATGGAATCTTGTCCTATGGTGCATATGTACCTCCAATTAGATTAAAGCGAGAATCGGTTTTGGAGGCCGTTGGTTGGGCCGTGCCAGGGATCCGTGGCTTAGCCGCGGGTGAAAGATCGGTCGCGAGTTGGGATGAGGACAGCGTTACAATGGCTGTCGAAGCGGCGAGGAATTGTTTGATCGATTGTAGCGAGATCCCTTCAAGCATTACTCTAGCTTCTACTACCTTTCCTTTCGCTGATCGCTCTAATAGCGGAATAGTAGCCGACGCACTCAATCTCCCCTTGAACACCCTAACTGAAGATGCTTTTGGGAGCAGGCGGTCTGGAACTAGTGCTTTAGTTAAGAACTTTCTAGGCTCTACAAATACTCTCCTTCTGACCAGTGAATGCAGGGAAGCAAAACCAGGTAGTACTCAAGAAATGACTTACGGACATGGTGCTGCCGCCCTATTGTTGGGAGAGGGAAATACAATAGCGGACATTTTATCCGTTGAATCTGTTCACGAAGATTTGATAGATCAATACAGAACTGTTGACACCAAATATGATTATTCCCTAGAAGAAAGGTGGGTTCGTGAGGAGGGCTGGTTGAAGATAGTACCAGATGCCATAAACCTGGCTTTATCAAAAGCTGCAATAGAAATTGGTGATGTGGACCAGGTGATAATTCAAGGTTCTGCTGGCGCTGCTAGATCGCTCTCGAAGAAAATGGGAATCGATGGAAGTAAGCTAGCTGATCCCCTTCAGGCGACTATCGGCGATTGTGGCGCTGCACATCCTTTGCTTATGCTTACTCAGGTACTAGCCGAATCAAATCCAAATGAGATAATAATGATTGTAGGTTTTGGACAAGGTACTGACATTATATTATTGAAAACAAAGAGTAAAATATCACAAAAAAATACCAAGAAAGGCCTTCAAATTCATCTTGATAATAAACGTCAGATAGATAACTATACTTTATATTTGTCCTTACGAGGTCATATCGATATAGATTTTGGGTTAAGATCTGAACGAGATAACCGAACTGCTTTATCCGCCTATTATCGGAAACGGCGTGAAATTAGCGCGATGTTGGGAGGGAGGTGTCAAAAGTGTGGAACACTGCAGTTTCCCCGCAGTCTTATCTGCGTCAGTTGTGGGTCCGAAGAGCCGCAGGTCGAAGAATCTTTATCGGGGTTAATTGGTAGAGTAAAATCCTTCACAGAAGATTGGTTGGCTTACACGCCTTTCCCCCCTTATATATACGGTAATGTAGAGTTTGAAGGGGGAGCGAACATGATGTTGGAATTCACCGACTTTAAGGTAGGCGATGTTAAGGTTGGGAATGAGGTAAGGATGGTCTTTCGGGTGAAGGATTATGATGATAAAAGGAAGTTTAGACGTTATTTTTGGAAACCGGCGCCTCTTTTAACAGATGCTAGATAGGAGAATTGATCATGGCAAGTGGCATTAAAGACAAGGTTGCTATCATTGGGATGGGTTGTACGCATTTCGGGGAGCGTTGGGATTGCGGCCCAGAGGAATTGATTGTGGAGGCTTTTGGCGAGGCTTTGGCAGACGCTAAAATAGACCGAAATGACATTGAAATGGCCTGGTTAGGATTGTTTTTTCAGGAACAAAGTGCTGGAAAATCCGCGCTTCCTTTAAGTATTTCCCTGAAATTACCCAATATTCCGGTCACCAGGGTGGAGAACATGTGTGCTACTGGAACAGAGGCCCTAAGAGGTGCGGTGTACGCGGTCGCTGCGGGCGCATGTGATGTCGCCCTAGCAGTCGGTGTGGAGAAACTGAAAGATACTGGTTATCCTGGGTTGCCGGAGCGAAGCAAGGGTACTTTCGATGACCTTTGGCTGCCTAATGGAACAGCGCCTGGAGCATTTGCCCAGTTGGCAACAGCTTATTCCGCAAAACACAAAACCGACATGGGAGACCTCAAGCGCGCGATGGCTCATGTGAGTGTTAAAAGTCATGCGAATGGTGCCTTGAACCCGAAAGCTCATTTAAGAAAAGAAATCACCGAGGATCAAGCCATTAATGCCCCCATGATTTCAGCGCCCTTGGGGCTCTATGACTGTTGCGGGGTTAGTGATGGCGCAGCGTGTGCGATTGTAACCAGCGTAGAAAAGGCCAAAGAGATGGGTTTTAAAGATATGGTGACAGTCAAAGCAATGCAGTTAGCGCCCAGTAATGGGCTCGAAATGTCGAATAACGCCTGGGATGGCAGTTATTTGCTCACAACCAGAATAGCGGCTGAAAGGGCTTACAAAGAAGCAGGAATTAAGGATCCTTGGAAAGAGTTGGATATGACTGAGGTGCATGATTGTTTTTCGATAACTGAATTAGTGGTGATGGAAGACTTGCAATTATGTGAAGAAGGTGGCGCAGTGAACGCTATTTTAGATGGAGCTTTCGACAGAGACGGCGACGTTCCATGCCAAGTTGATGGCGGTCTGAAATGTTTTGGGCATCCGATTGGGGCCAGCGGTCTGAGAATGGCGTATGAAATATATCTGCAACTGCACGGGCGGGCGGGCAAGCGCCAATTGGACAACCCCTCAATGGGCTTAACGCATAACTTGGGAGGCCATCCATTTAGGAACGTTGCAAGTGTTTCTGTTTTTGGATTAAATTCATAATTTACAATTATTTATGAATACTAATTGAGGTAAGATATATGAATTATATAAGACCAAGCTGGGAGACCGAAGAGCATTCCATGTTTCGAGAAAGTACGCGACGTTTTATCGAGAAAGAGTTTGTACCTAATCGTGAACGATGGATCGAACAAGGTTACATGGAGCCGGAATACTGGCAAAAAGCGGGCGAGACTGGTTTATTGTGTCCAGATGTGCCCGTTGATTTTGGCGGAGGTGGTGGTGATTTTGGATTCGATGCGATCACTTATGAGGAAGCCCAGCGCGGTTGTATTACCAGTTTTGGAAACGCAATACAAAGTATTGTGGCTCATTATCTTCTAAAGTACGGCACCGAAGATCAGAAAACACGTTGGCTTCCGAAAATGGCCACCGGGGAGATCATAACTGCCATCGCGATGACCGAGCCCGGAACGGGTTCTGATTTACAAAGCGTTAAAACGCGAGCTGTTCGAGACGGGGATGATTACCTGCTCACTGGCTCGAAGATTTTTATTACCAATGGATTTAACGCTGATTTAGTTTGCGTAGTCTGTAAAACCGATCCTGAGGGGGGTGCTAAAGGAACCAGTTTATTGATGGTAGAAACCAAGGACTTGGAAGGATTTAGCAAGAATACGCCTCTCAAGAAAATTGGAATGAAAGGACAGGATACCTGCGAATTATTTTTTGATAATTGTAGAATACCAGCAGGCAACTTATTAGGTGGTCAAGAAGGGCAAGGATTCTTTCAGCTAATGGCCCAGTTGCCAAGGGAGCGCTTAATGATTGCTGTGGGGGCAATAGCGGGGATCGAGGCGGCTTTAGAGGAGGCCATAAGTTACACAAAAGAACGAAAGGCTTTTGGGAAGGCAATCGCAGATTTTCAGAACACAAAGTTCAAATTAGCGGAAATGGCAACTGAGGCTCGAATCGGTCGGGTATTTGTTGATGATTGTATAGAAAAGTTGAATGCGGGTACTCTAGACACGGAAACAGCCTCAATGGCCAAATGGTGGTGCACTGAAAAACAGTTTGAGACTGCCAATAAGGCCTTACAGCTGCACGGTGGCTATGGCTACATGATGGAATACCCGATCGCTCATTACTTTGCCGATAGTCGGGTACAAATGATCTACGGTGGTACAAATGAGATCATGAAAGAAGTGATCTCTCGCTCTTTATAGTGTTCTAGAGGCTCATAAGGAAGACTTACATTGGGTGAACCTAAATAGAAAATCATAACCTATATAAGATTTTTGCCCAGCGGCTGGATAGAGATACGATTCTCCTAGAGAGCGAATCCGGAGAGCAATATTGCTTTGCCGACTTGGATAAGCGGTCGGCTCGCATCGCTGGAGAACTGGCCTCCCTGGGACTAAAAAGTGGCGATAGACTTTCGCTTGTTGCTGAAAAATCGTTGGAATTCTTGACTATTTATCTCGCGTGTCTCCGAAGCGGAGTAATATTTAACCCGTTAAACCCAACTTACACGAAAAACGAACTGAATTTCTTCTTCTCGGATGCCGAAACCAACCTCGTCATCTCGGATAAGGCTAGTTGGGGAAAGGTTCGAAAAGCAACCGTTGGTTTACCATATCTTAAAAAGCTTTTATCAATGGATACGATAGAGGCCCTTGATTACAGCATAGCGCGCGAGACAACGGTCAACGTGAATGCAAAAGATGATGTCGCTGCACTTATCTATTCATCCGGAACCACTGGAACCCCCAAAGGGATCTGTATATCTCACCATAACCTATCAAGTAACGGTTTGGCTTTGGTAGATGTTTGGAACTTTACCAAAGAGGATTGTCTTATCCATGCGTTGCCTTTGTATCACGTGCATGGTTTGTTCATTATTCTTACCCCCGCATTGCTGGTTGGTACAAAAATATTGATGTTAGAGCGGTTTGATGCGGATAAGGTGATCAATCTTTTGGAGCGAGCGACAATCATGTCTGGTGTTCCAACCTATTACAAAAGATTACTTGAAAAACAGAGGTTTAATAAAGAAATATCAAGTGGAATAAAGCTCTATTTATCAGGCTCGGCGCCGTTGTCAGAAAAGATTTTTGAACAGTTCCAGGACACTACTGGCAAAAGAATTTTGGAGCGATATGGGATGACAGAAACGGGGGTGATAAGTTCCAATCCGCTAAATGGGGACAGAAAAGCCGGATCAGTAGGGAAACCCATTAACGGAGTGGATTTAAAAGTTATGTCTCCGAGCGGTGAGGAGTTGGCATCAGGAGAAATTGGTTCCATTTGCGTTAAGGGGGAGAATGTCTTCAAAAGTTACTGGAGAAGGGATTTAGAGGTCTTCCAGAAAGGTTGGTTCACTACAGGGGATTTGGGTTATCTAGATTCTGATGGTTACCTATTTATAGTAGGGCGCTCCAAAGAGATGATTATATCAGGCGGCATGAATGTGTATCCCAAGGAGATTGAACGAGAAGTCGATAAGTTAGATGGAGTGAACGAGAGCGCGGTATTCGGTGTCCCTCACCCTGATTTTGGAGAAGCGGTGATGGCCGTAGTCGTTAGCAAAGAAGGACTAGATTTCGAATCTGAGGCTATCAAAGACAAGTTGAAAGCCACTCTTGCAGGATACAAAATTCCTAAAAGGCTCTTCAAAGTGGACGTTTTACCAAGAAATTCCATGGGAAAGGTTCAAAAAAACCTGCTACAAGATGAATATCGATCTTATTTTAATTCATAACACGTTTTCTGCTAATTAATTTAAAATAGAGAGTTGTGGTTAGGATAATTCAAAAACAAGAATAAAAGCCGAAAAATCCTTATAATTTCAGCTCAAATTAAGTTTTAGACGGAGAAAAGCATGGCCGGTCTTTATTACGAAGAGTTTTCAGTGGGGCAGGTATTTGAACACCCAATCAGGCGCACGGTGACGGACACCGATAATATCCTGTTCACCACAATGACGCACAACCCAGCCAGATTACACCTGGATGATGAATATATGAAAAATGAAACGGAGTTCGGGGGGATAATCGTGAACAGCATGTTCACGCTATCTCTGATGATAGGGGTTACAGTGTATGACACGACCTTGGGGACCACGGTCGCGAATCTCGGTATGGATGAAATAAAATTTCCGAATCCAGTTTTTCCAGGAGACACTCTGAACGTGCAAACAGAAATATTGGAGAAAAGAGACAGCAAATCCCGTCCTAATAACGGAATAGTTCTTTTTCAACACAGAGCTTACAATCAGGAAGAAAAGCTAGTTGCTACCTGCAATCGTTCAGGATTGATGTTGAGGAAACCCGTATGATTCGCTCATTTTTATTTTCTCCGGGAGATGATGAAAAGAAGATAGGGAAGGCTTCTGGAATTGGTGCGGATAGTGTAATACTCGATTTAGAGGATTCTGTTGCCGAGTCGAGAAAACCGATAGCCAGAGATTTGGTAAGTGAATTTCTCCTCTCCGAAAAAAAATCCAATGTCGAGTACTATGTCCGTATTAATCCGATGGATTCCCCTTTTTGTAAGGATGACGTAGCTAAAATAATTTCGAGTAAACCTGCCGGTATCATGTTGCCGAAAGCCAATGGAGCCCAGGATGTGGGAGTCTTAGTCAATTATTTGGATGTTTTGGAGGCAGAGCACGGCATTACGCCAAACTCCACTAAAATTTTACCAGTTGCAACGGAAACTGCTGCTGCGGTTTTCACCCTGGGCGAATATGCAGGCATAACCTCCAGACTTAGTGGGCTAACTTGGGGTGCGGAAGATCTAGGCGCAGCGGTTGGGGCTAGTGTCAATTTACAAACCGATAAAGACTGGACTAAGCCCTATCAGATGGTGCGTTCACTTTGCTTATTTGGAGCTCATGCAGCAGAAGTACAGGCCATAGATACGGTAATGGCAGATTTCAGAGATCTAGAACAGTTGAAAAAGGTGTGTGATGAAGCACGTCAGGACGGCTTTACAGGGAAAATGGCCATACATCCCGCGCAGGTTGCGGTGATAAATGAAGCTTTTTCACCTTCAGCCCAAGAGCTTGAACATGCTAAGGCAGTGCTGGCACTTTTTGAGGAGAATCCGGATGCGGGAACCTTGCAACTTGATGGGAAAATGATTGATAAACCGCATATAGTTCAAGCGGGTAGGATTGTGGCGCTTTCGGAACAAATTGCTGCAAAAAAACTAATTGATAAATAGGACGTCATCACTATGGATAACTCTACGGATCACTGGTCAGCACAACGGAATTGGGTCGAAGTGAAGGGCAAGAAAATGGCTTATGTGGAGATGGGAGAGGGCAGGCCCATCGTTTTTCAACATGGCAACCCAACTTCTTCCTACCTTTGGCGCAACATTATGCCTCAACTGGCAGATTACGGAAGATGTATCGCTATCGACTTAATCGGGATGGGAGACTCAGAAAAGCTCGATAACTCAGGACCCGATAGGTATACCTTCGTGGAACATCGAGAGTATTGGAGATCTGCTTTAGAGGCGCTGGCAGTTGAAGAAGATATTGTTCTGGTGATTCACGATTGGGGTAGTGCCCTAGGTTTTGACTTTGCTGCGGATTTCCCAGGGAAAGTTGCGGGAATATGCTTCATGGAGGCTATCGTAAAAACGATGACCTGGGATCTGTGGCCTGAATCCGCTACCGATATATTTAAAACGTTCCGTTCCCCAGCAGGTGAGGAAGTAGTTTTAGAGAAAAACGTGTTTGTGGAGCGGGTGCTTCCAGCTTCTATTTTGCGAAAATTATCCGATGAAGAGATGACAGCCTACCTAAAGCCCTTCGCAAAGTCCGGTGAGGATCGAAGACCGACTTTGACCTGGCCCAGACAGATTCCTTTAGAAAACAAACCGAAAGAGGTGTGTGAGATCGTGGAGCGTTACTCAGAAATCATATCCAAGTCCGATACCCCGAAACTGTTTATCAATGCTGAGCCGGGAATGATTTTAACCAAGAAACTCGCCGAATTTGTTAGAACCTGGAAAAATCAAAAAGAGGTTACGGTCAAAGGCTTACATTTTATTCAAGAAGATTCGCCTAATGAGATTGCATCAGCCTTGAAGGAATGGTTGCGTCAGTTTTAAAATGGTGAATCTAGTAGAAATTATTAAACTCGGTGCTAGTTCTACGCGTTGTCTAAAAGTGGTACAGAGTATGACGGCAAATGCACGATATCCTGAACTACCGTCGGTTTTTGCTACTGCGGAGATGATTTTCGCCATGGAATGTGCGGCAGCTGATGCGGTTAAGACCCTGCTTCCATCAGACTTTGTTTCGGTGGGAACCTTAGTCAATGTGAAGCACCTTGCCGCTACTCCAGTAGGGGAAAAGGTTACCGCCTCTGCTAGGGTGGTGGAGGTATCGGAAAAGTTCATCACTTTTGAGTGTGAAGCCCACGACGAGCACACGCTCATAGGCTCCGGAGAGCATCAGCGAGGGGTGGTAAATTTGAAACAGTTTTTAACAGGAATCAGTTCTAGAGCAAACCAATGAGTTCTCAAGCGATATCAGAAAAAGTCACAACTAGAACCTTGAAAGCAATGAAGACCGAGGGCGAAAGGATCGCTTGCATGACGGCTTATGACGCTGCCTTTTCTTCTGTTTTAGATAAAGTAGGAGTGGATTTGATTCTAGTGGGAGACTCTGTGGGTATGGTCGTACAGGGTCATGACACCACTATTCCAGTGTCGATGGAAGAGATGGTTTACCATACGCAACTGGTGGTTCGCGGCAACGAGCGGGCGATGATAATGGCAGACATGCCTTTTATGAGTTATTCCAATGGTCCTGATTGTTTGAAAAACGCCGCGACTCTAATAAAAACAGGTGGCGCTGAAATGGTGAAACTAGAATGGGGAGAGCTTGAAATAGATATGGTCCGTCGTCTCACAGAATGTGGTATCCCTGTGTGTGCCCACCTTGGGCTTACGCCTCAGGCGATCCATAAGTATGGAGGGTATCGTGTGCAGGGAAGAGAAGAATATGCAGCCAAAAAAATGCAAGAAGATGCTCACCTCCTCGAAGAAGCAGGCGCGGATGTTTTACTACTGGAGTGCGTGCCCGAAGGGTTAGCCGCATCCATCACTGCAGATTCCAATGTGCCGGTTATTGGGATTGGGGCAGGACCCAGTGTGGATGGACAGATCTTAGTCTTATACGACGTTATCGACATAGCACCAGGAAAAAGAACAAGGTTTTCAAAAAACTATTTGGAGCAGGCCGGCTCAATTCAAGATGCGCTTAAACAATATGTGACCGAAGTGAAAGAAGGCCTGTTTCCCACCAAAGAATATTCGTTCAGCTAGTTAATGGAGAGAATTAAATAATGAGTACGCCAAGTAAAGATATTGACCAAAGCAACGATACAGAACTCTCCGACAAGCCTCTCCGATTTGTCACCGCTGCTTCGCTTTTTGATGGTCATGATGCAGCTATCAATGTGATGCGTCGAATGATTCAGTCTAGAGGGGTTGAGGTGATTCACTTAGGTCATAATCGATCTGTCGCGGACGTGGTAGAGGCAGCAATTCAAGAAGACGCCGATGGAATAGCCATGAGTTCTTATCAAGGTGGCCACAATGAGTATTTTGCTTACATGATAGACATGCTAAAAGAGGCGGGAGCAGAACATATTAAGGTGTTTGGAGGCGGCGGCGGAACTATAACACCAGAGGAAATTGAAGCGTTAGAAAAATACGGGGTAGAAAAAATCTATCATCCAAACGACGGGATGAAAATGGGATTGGACGGAATGATCGATGATCTTGTTCAACGTACTATTCAAAACCATCAAAAAAGCGCCCTACCCGAAAAAATAGATGTGGCCAATAACCTATCAGTCGCTAGAACATTGTCTGCTTTGGAGGATAAAGCAATCTCTGACAGTCAATTGAGGAGATTGAGAAAGGAATGGGAAATGGCATCAAAGAGTGTGCCTGTCGTCGGAATAACAGGAACAGGGGGCGCCGGAAAAAGTAGTGTCACGGATGAGATTTTATCTAGGTTTTGCCAATTCCTCCCTGAAAAGAAGATCGCGGTTCTAGCCGTTGATCCAACTAGGCGCCGAACAGGTGGGGCTTTACTCGGAGATAGAATTCGGATGAACAGCCTCCGTAGTAACCAAATTTTTATGCGTTCAATGGCAACTAGAAAGCAGAATGTGTCTACTAGCGCGATGTTGTCGGATGCAATTGCATTCTTAAAGTCCGTCGGTTTTGATTTGATTATCGTCGAAACTGCTGGCATCGGTCAGAGCGACAGCGAGATCGTGGATTTAGTGGATTTGGCGTTATATGTAATGACTAGCGAATACGGAGCAAGTAGTCAGTTAGAAAAAATAGACATGCTTGATTACGCCGATATGATTGTCTTGAACAAGTTTGACAAGAAAGGATCCGAGGACGCCTTTAGAGATATTCGAAAGCAGTGGCGTAGAAACCGAGTGGAGTTCGAACTCGAGGATGAAAAGGTCCCCGTATTTAAAACTATAGCCAGTCAGTTCAATGATCCAGGTGTATCTTGGTTGTTCAAGAAACTGTGCGCGCTAATTACAGAGAAGTTGTCACACGAGGAAAAAGTGTGGCTACCAAAATTAGATTTGGACACGATAGAACCGAAAGCTACCGTGCTTCTTCCCGGTAAAAAGGTGCGTTACTTATCTGAGATAGCTGAAAACGGCAGAGCAATTGACGCGACTATTGAATATAAGTGTGGCAAAGCTGCTGAAGCTCAGCATTACTACGAATCATTATTGGGCTTGGAGGATGTCTACCTTCCCGAAAAATTTGACAGTTATCAATCTGAATTACTGGATGAAGCCGGTTCTGACAAAACTTTGCTAACTCTCAGAAGGAAGTACAACGAATCGATTAAAGAAATCGGTCCGGAGATAGATCTGCTGATCAATTGGCCTCAGAGGCTCAAGGGTATTACTGATGATCAATATACTTACGAAGTGAGAGGAAAGTCTATTACCGGTGATAATTATCGAACTAGCTTGAGCATGCAAAAAATCCCTAAGCTAGCGGCTCCAAGATTTGAGAGCTGGTCTGACCTACTGAGGTTTCTAACTCGGGAAAATTTACCGGGTTCTTATCCTTACACCGGCGGAGTATTCCCGTATAGGCGTGAGGGCGAGGACCCTACCCGGATGTTTGCTGGAGAAGGCACACCCGAAAGGACAAATAGACGATTTCATTACCTGTCTGAAGGGCAACCTGCCGCCCGATTATCTACAGCTTTTGACTCCGTCACGCTCTATGGAGAAGACCCTCATGAGAGACCCGATATCTATGGAAAAGTAGGCAACTCAGGAGTTTCGATAGCCACTTTAGATGATGCTAAGAAACTCTATTCTGGTTTCGACCTTTGTGCACCGACCACCTCTGTTTCAATGACCATAAATGGACCCGCCCCAATAATTCTTGCGTTTTTTATGAATGCCGCTATCGATCAGCAGGTTGAGCGCTATCTTCGAAATGAAGGCAAATGGAATGATGCTCAGAAAAAAATAAAAAAAATGTTCGAAGGTAAAACCAGGCCAGAGTATGGTGGAGACTTACCTCCGCAAAACGATGGTTTAGGTCTTGGCCTACTTGGCCTATCCGGAGACCAAGTGGTAGATAAAGAGACCTATAGTAAAATTAAAAAAGACACCTTAAAGATTGTAAGGGGGACCGTACAAGCAGATATTTTGAAAGAGGATCAAGCTCAAAATACATGCATCTTTTCAACAGAGTTCGCATTAAAGATGATGGGCGACGTTCAAGAATATTTTGTCCAAAATAGTGTGAGGAATTTCTACAGTGTGTCAATCAGTGGATATCATATAGCAGAAGCAGGAGCCAACCCTATTTCACAGCTAGCATTTACCCTTTCAAACGGTTTTACCATCGTCGAGTATTACTTAGCTAGAGGAATGAAAATTGATGATTTTGCTCCTAACCTTAGCTTTTTCTTTTCAAACGGGATGGATCCCGAATACACAGTAATAGGTAGGGTAGCTCGAAGAATTTGGGCAAGAGCCATGAAGGAACGCTATGGCGCCAGTCCCAGAAGTCAAATGATGAAGTATCATATTCAGACTTCAGGCCGAAGCCTGCATGCCCAAGAGATTAGTTTTAACGATATACGAACAACTCTTCAGGCTTTATATGCGTTGTTCGATAACTGCAACAGCCTTCATACCAACGCGTATGATGAAGCGATAACCACACCGACAGAAGAATCAGTGCGTCGTGCTGTGGCAATCCAGTTAATAATTAATCGGGAGTTGGGCTTAAACTTCTGCGAAAACCCTTGGCAAGGTTCCTTCATAGTCAATGAACTTACTGATTTAGTAGAGGAAGCGGTATATAAAGAGTTTGAAAATATTTCAGAAAGAGGCGGTGTACTAGGTGCTATGGATACCATGTATCAACGCTCGAAAATTCAAGATGAGAGTATGTATTACGAACATAAAAAGCACGATGGCAGCTTACCGTTAATTGGAGTAAACACTTTCTTGCCTAAAGAAGGACAGGAAGACGTTGTCACTGAATTAGAACTTATGCGGTCCACTGAAGAAGAAAAGGAAATGCAGATAAAAAATCTACGCAATTTCCAAAATATAGGGGCAGCTGGAGATACAGAAGTATTGCGCGCCTTGTCGGATACTGCCAGAAACAGAGAGAATTGTTTTGCTGCGCTCATGGAGGCGGTAAAATTTGCGTCTCTTGGTCAAATTTCTCAAACGTTATATAACGTGGGCGGGGAATATCGCCGAAGCATGTGATTAGGTTAAACTAATGATTTTAGACGCGAGTGATCACCCCCACAATAAAGCAGTAGGTGTTCCTAGAATTGTATCACTTGTACCTAGCATTACTGAACTTCTCTTTGATCTAGGTCTTAAAGAATCTGTAGTAGGAAGAACTCCTTTCTGCATACACCCCCAAAACGAAGTTTCATCCGTAAAAAGAGTTGGTGGTACGAAGACAGTTAATGTCGATAAAATATTATCTGTAAATCCTACTCATGTCATACTCAATATTGATGAAAATAAATCCGAATTATTCGAAGCTCTGAAAGGCCATGAAGTGGAAATAATAGTCACGCATCCAGCTAAACCAGAAGATAATTTAGCACTATTCGATCTATTGGCCTACGTTTTTTCTTGTGAAGAGAGGGCGAGCTATCTCGCTGCTGAATTTAAAAAAAAGCTCAAAGCGCTGAGAACTAAATCTAGTCAGTTTGTGCGTCGGAAAGTTTTATATTTAATATGGCGTGAACCGTGGATGACCATTTCCAGTGAAACCTACATTTCAAAAATGCTTAATCTGATAAACTGGGAGAGTGTCCCTTCCCAAACTGAAAAGCGCTATCCAGCTCTCAGTTCAGACGATCTTTCTCTTTTAGACTTTGATTTATGTCTGCTTAGTAGTGAACCTTATCCCTTTAAAGAAAAACATATTGCCGAAATCCAAGATGCTAGCGGTGACTGCCGTCCTACTTTTTTGGTAGATGGTGAAAAACTCTCTTGGTACGGAAGTCGAGCTTTAAAAGGAATTGATTATCTTTTAGAGCTCTCAGAAACCAGAATGTGTTGAGTTTCAAATAATGGAAATTAAAAGCCCCTGTATTAGTGTTTGTGTGCTTAATGACTCAGGTGATTTTTGTTTGGGTTGCTACCGGACAGGAGATGAGATTGAGCGTTGGGGTGAACTTACCAACGAGGAGAAAAGCCAATTAATTACTTTAATTGAGAAAAGGCGTCGCGAAATGAATGACACGGATTGTATGAACTAACGAAATAGGAGATTAAAAATAATGAGTTATGAGACTTTAAAATTTGAGCGAGATGGAGGGGTAGCAATCATTACCCTAAATAGGCCAGAGGCAGCAAATAGCTTGAATATGCTCATGTCGGAAGAATTGGTAAAAGCGGCGACTCATTGCGATTCTAACCCTGAAATTAGGGCAGTCGTTTTGACTGGTTCTGGCAAGATGTTCTCCGCGGGTGGTGACCTACATAGCTTTGCAGCTGAGGGAGAGGGAATGTCTGAATATATGAGATATACCACGGCTGGACTTCATGTCGCTATCTCTCGTTTCGCGAGGATGAATGCTCCCTATTTGGTTGCTGTGAATGGGATCGCTGCGGGCGCTGGTTTTTCAATGGCTATAACTGGGGATATGGTATTTGCAGCAAAATCCGCAAAGTTTACGGAAGCTTATACTAGAGCTGGGGTCTCTCCCGATGGAAGTAGTACTTGGTTTCTGCCGAGGCTAATAGGTCATACGAGGGCCATGCAGTTGATACTGATGAACGATATGCTTACTGCGGAGAAGGCACTGGAATGGGGTCTGGTAAATGAGGTTCTTGATGACGAACAGCTAATGACTAGAACTCTAGAGGTTGCGCACGAATTAGCGGAAGGACCTACGTTGGCCTATGGCGAGGCAAAGCGGCTGGTTGCCGATAGTCATTCCAATACGCTCGAAACCCAAATGGAACTCGAAACACGAGCTATTTGTGGTTTAGCCAGTGCATCTGCGGATACAAAAGAAGGAATCGACGCTTTTACAAATAAACGAAAACCTACCTTTAAGGGGAAGTAATTAATGAGAGCAATTGTGCTAGAAGAGGTGGGTGGCCCGGATAAACTTGTAGTCAAAGAAGTCGACAATCCTCAACCAAAAGAAGGTCAAGTCCTAGTAAAGCTCAAAACGGCTGCCTTAAATAGGAGGGATGTCTGGATAACATTAGGGGCTTATCCTAAAATAAACTTGCCAGCGATTTGTGGTTCCGATGGTGCGGGCGTGATTGAGAAATGCGGTGCCGGCGTTGACGATAAATTGGTTGGTCAAGAATCTATCATCTATCCGGCGCTTAACTGGGGTGAAAATCCGAGGTGTGGGGGCGCAGACTTTCGTGTTTTGGGTATGCCAGAACAAGGTACTTTTGCTGAGTATATTTGCGTTCCAAGGAGTTCAATATTTCCTAAACCGATTCACTTGTCTTGGGAGGAGGCTGCAGCACTACCGCTCGCTGGACTCACCTCTTGGAGGGCTACTTTTAGTCACGGAGAATTAAAAAAGAATGAAAGAATTCTCATAACCGGTATCGGTGGAGGTTGCGCCACCTTTGTTTTGCAATGGGCGAAGGCCACAGGCGCTATGCCTTATGTCACGTCATCAGATGAGAATAAACTCGAACAAGCGCTTAAACTTGGCGCTATTACTGGATTCAACTATAAAAAAGAGGGTTGGGAAAAGGAAGCAAAAAGAGTTTCTGGCGGTTTTGATCTCATAGTTGATAGTGGAGGAGGCGATAGACTCAATTATCTGCTTGATACTTTAAATCCAGGCGGAAGATACGTTTTTTTTGGAGCTACCCAAGGTGACGCTACTAAAGGGTTGAGTATGGCCAAATTGTTTTTCAAGCAAATTCGTATTCAAGGTTCAACCATGGGTAGTGAATCGGAGTTTGCTGAAATGATTGAATTTGTGGAAAAACACAATATAACTCCTACCGTTGATAAAGTTTATCCTCTGGAGCATGGCGTTGAAGCTCACCATCGAATGTTGAATTCGGAGCAAACCGGTAAGATAGTCATCACATTTTGAAGAAATACATATTGAAGGAACTATTTTGAAAAAAGATTACGAAACGATAACTTTGGAGACACCGAAGGATCATGTTCTTTTACTGATACTCGACCGGCCAGAAAGAGCTAATGCAATGAATACTCAAATGGGTTTAGATCTGAGAGAGTTCTTTATGAACCTTTACGTGAACCCCGAACCTTATCGTTGTGTTGTTGCGATTGGAAGAGGAGACAAGGTTTTTTCAGCTGGAGGAGACCTAAAAGATAGAGATGGAATGACCGACAGACAATGGCGAGAACAACATGCTATTTTTGAGCAGATGGTCAAAGGTATGAGAGATTGCCCTATACCGATCTTGGGTGCTATAAACGGCGCTGCTTATGGAGGCGGTTGCGAATTTGCTCTCGGCTGTGATTTTTTATATGCCGCATCCTCCGCTCGATTTGCCTTAACTGAAATTACCCTCGGTATAATGCCAGGAGCGGGAGGAACAATGAATTTACCTCACGCAGTCGGAGAGAGGAGGGCGAAAGAGATAGTGTACTCAGGTGCTCCTTTCAGCGCAGAGGATGCACAAAAGTGGGGCCTAGTAAACAGAATTGTTGAGCCTGAAGCACTGCTCGAAGAGTCACTCAAGACCGCCTCGAGAATAGCTCAAAATGCGCCAATATCAGTTAGGCAAGCTAAAAAATCGATGAGCGTCGCAACACAAGTTGATAAAAATACAGCTTACATGTTTGAGTTGGAAGCTTATGAGCGAATGATAACCACGGATGATCGACTTGAGGGTGTGAAGGCCTTCAATGAAAAAAGAAAACCTGAGTTTAAAGGAAAGTAAAGGGGGTTTTTAAAATGACGTCACAACGAGATGTTTGGGTTAGGGAAGTGGGGACGCGTGATGGCTTGCAAAGTATAGAGACTATACTCACCACCGAGGCTAAGTTGCACTGGATAGAGCAAGAGGCTACCTCCGGTATACCGGAGATAGAAGTGGGCTCTTTTGTTCCCCCAAAGCTATTACCGCAGATGGCTGATACCGCTAAAGTTGTGGAAGGTGCTCTACTTTTTAAAAATTTAAAGGTGTCCGTATTGGTTCCCAATTTCAGAGGGGCTATCGATGCAATGGCTAGCGGCGCGCACCAATTAAACTACGTATTGTCAGTATCTGAAGCACACAGCCAATCAAATGTTAGAAAATCTGTGCATGAGGCTATTGATGATTTTGAGAAAATACTTAAGTTCAGAAAGGAACATCCAGAATATAGTGATGTGAAAATCGGGATCGGACTTGCAACGGCCTTCGGTTGTACCATAGCAGGAGAAATAAATTTGCCAAGTGTTTTAGGAGTACTCGAACGAATTGTAGCTCTAGAACCAGATGAGATAGCCATTGCAGATACTGTCGGTTACGGAAACCCAGCCCAAACTAAAACCATATTTACCGAGGTATTGTCGATCGCTGATGGCTCTCCGGTTGCTGCTCATTTCCATGACACGAGAGGTTTAGGCCTAGCAAATGTCTGTGCCGCGCTGGATGTAGGTGTGACTCATTTTGATGCCTCATTAGGAGGTTTAGGTGGCTGTCCTTACGCTCCGGGAGCAAGTGGAAATGTCGTGACAGATGACCTCGTCTTCATGCTAGAAGCAATGGGGTTAAATACCGGGGTAAACCTTGATAGGTTATTGGAAACTCGAACTTATATGGAGAGTTGCCTAAAAGGTGAGGTAACACGCGGAGCAATTGCGATGGCAGGAGTTCCGAAAGGTTTTTAGATAGCATTTGAAGGGGGAGTTCAAACATGTCACAAATATATGACGTTGCCATTATAGGTGCTGGATCATCCGGCATATGTGCTGCAATCCAACTCAAAAAAATCGGATTAGAAAATTTTATTATTCTTGAAAAAGGTGATGACGTAGGGGGAACGTGGTTTTGGAACCGGTATCCAGGGGCGGAATGTGATGTGCAGTCTCATCTCTATAGCTTCTCCTTTGAACCTAACTCCTCCTGGACTCAACCATTCGCTGGTCAACAAGAAATCCTGGCGTATCTAAAGCATTGTGCTGAAAAATATGAGTTGAGTAAGCACCTAAAGTTTCGGTGTTTAGTCACCGATTGCAATTGGTCCGATAAGATGGCCTATTGGCAGTTGATTTCGGGGGAAGATGAACGATTTACCGCAAAAATAGTTATAAGCGCACTAGGAATGTTCAACAAGATAGTTTGGCCTAAAATTGAAGGAATCAATCAATTTAAAGGTGAGATGTTCCATTCAGCTCGATGGGATCATGATGTAAGCTTAAAAAATAAAAACGTCGGAGTAGTGGGTATTGCTGCAAGTGCAGTGCAATTTGCCCCCGAGATTTGCAATGAAGTGAACACGCTTTCGCTTTATCAGAGAACCGCTAATTGGGTCGTTCCGAAACCTAATGTGCCATACACCAAGGCGGAACTTGCTAGCCTTTCTGATGAAGAAAATTTACGCCGAAGCAGAAATAAAGTGTTTGAACAGTGGGATTCATTATGTACCTTCCAAGATAAATCAATAATGGCTGAAATAGAAAGGTCCGGTTTAGAAAGAATTGCGGAGGTTGAGGATCCCATAGTTCGAAGGCAATTAACGCCCAATCATCCCTTTGGGTGCAAGCGGCCTTTGTTTTCAGACAAATTTTATCCTATTTTTAACCGAAAAAATGTTGAGCTCATTTGTGACCCTATCAAATTTGTGACAGATAATGGTATTGAAACTGAAAAGGGTACGAAGAAACATGATGTTCTTATTTTTAGCACGGGTTTTGAAACTACTACCTACTTGAATGCCATCAATGTTTCAGGTCGAGATGGAATAAACTTACGCGACGCGTGGGATGATGGGCCGCAAGCTTATTTAGGGATTACCACTTCGGGTTTTCCTAACCTTTTCATGCTTTATGGACCAAATACTAATCAGGGTTGTATCTTATATATGATCGAGAAGCAGGTAGAATACACTATTCGGCAGATTACTCGCATCAGAAAGCAAGGGTTGCGTTGGATAGACTTGGATCCAGCAGTTCAAAAGCAGTTTAATGAAAAAATTCAGCAAGAAATCAGTCAGGTAGACGTATGGCAAGCCTCCTGCGGAAATGATTTTTATTATAGAGCAGGCAATTCGGGCAGGTTGGTCACACAATGGCCTAATTCAATGACAGCCTACGATAAGGCTATAGGTAGTTCTGATGAAGGAATTTATCTATCGGACGCCTGAAGGGCAGACGTTTAAATTTTCGAAAGTCCATCAATTAGTTGATGTAAGGCCTTAGCATTATAAGCGGGTAAAAAGAAATCTACGTGAGGCAGGGCGGTTTTTAGCGCTGCCGCTCGTACCTCGAATGTGCTAGCGCCGTACATTGGGTTTATCCAAACAAAATGCCGAATGCGTCGCTTTAGGATTTTTAATTCTTTCTCCAAAGTAGATGAGCCATCAACCCCGATTGAGGTCGGGGTACTGTCGTAGCCATCACTGATAAGAATCAAAGTTGTAGCGCTTGCTTTCCCTTCTCTTAAAATACCCCGATTTAGTGTTGCCAGAGCAGAGCAAATATTCGTACCACCTGACCAATGCCTAACCTGATTAGCAATATTTTCTAAAGCGCCACTGGTACTTCGTGTTTTTATCAGATTGGTAACATCCGTCAGTTTAGTGCTGAAAACGAAAGTCTTCGAACTCCTTAGCTTTTTTTGAATACCAAACATCAATTGCAACAAAAAGGCATTAAAAACATCCATAGAACCGCTAACATCGCAAAGCAAAATGATTCGAGTTTTTTGAACTTTCTTTTTTCGACGGATTAGTTTTGAGATTTCCAAGCCCTCTCGTATACTTTTGCGAATTGTATTCCGCATATCGAGCTGTCTACCTTTATGAAAAATAGTATGTCTCCTAGATGGTCTTGTAGCTAAATATTTCGCTAACTTATCTATACTTTTATCTAAGGGGGGTGCGTTCGAATCCCATCTACTGATTAAGTTAGAACGCCGGGTAACTTCCTCCTCTCCTGAAGTGGTGAGTTCTGAAAGCATATCCTTGTGACCTTCATTTTCCCTTCCCGCCACAAGATCATTTCTTAGCAATTCCGATTTCGCTAGAATATAGTCATTGCTATTTTCTACCTCACCCTCACCCCAGTAGGTATGAAACGTTCTCTCAAAAATAAGCTCTTCTTCCCGACTCGAGACAAGGTTAGCGCGCAGGCAAAGCCGATAGTCGTCCCTATTAGATAAGTCGATTCCTTGGAGACTTCTCATTACGTCGATCTCTCTAGCGTGGGTGATGCTCAGCCCTTTCTTGCGCGCAGCAATAAAAAGATTTTGCGTATGCTTAATTAAATTGTGAGTGAGGTCAGTCATGTTTTTTCAAAAAATGAAGAAGTATGTATTGCATCGACTTCGATTTTTCTCAAAGATCTAACTTCTCTTTCAGATCTATTTGCTCCACTAGGTTAATGTCATCTCTATGTTTTAGAAAAGTGCCGGCTGTTGCTAGAATGTTCTCTCGACTTAATTCAGTGATGTCTAAATGAAGTAGGGCCATGGACCAATCGATCGTTTCAGCAATACCGGGGTTTTTTTGAAGATCTAAAGTGCGAAGCTTTGCCATCGACTCGGCGATTTTTTCTGCTAGTTTTTTGTTGAGTTGCGGTACTTTTCTTCTAATTATTTCAAGCTCTTTATCACGTGAGGGATAATCTATCCAGAGGTAGAGGCAACGTCTTTTTAAAGCGTCATTTAGCTCTCGGCTTCTGTTAGAGGTAAGAATGACGATTGGTCTCTTTTCTGCCTCAATTGTACCTAATTCCGGAATAGTTATTTGAAAGTCGGAAAGAATTTCTAATAAGAAGGCTTCGAATTCCTCGTCCGCTCGATCAATTTCATCTATTAATAGCACTGCCGGTTTTTCTCCTTTGTGTCTCAGCGCTTGTAGTAGCGGTCTATCGAGAAGAAATTTCTCCGAAAATACGCTCTTTTCCACCGCTTCTTTATTTGCAGATTGATTCTCAGATAGTCTAATTTCTAACATTTGACGAGCAAAATTCCATTCATAGAGCGCTGACGCTGAATCGAGCCCTTCGTAGCATTGTAGGCGTATCAGTGGAGTGTTTAATGTTTTAGAAATAACCTTTGCTAACTCGGTTTTCCCCACGCCCGCTTCGCCCTCAAGAAGCATGGGTTTTTCTAGATCAAACATTAACTTGCTTGTTAAGCAAAGCGATCTGTCAGCTATGTAATTCTCTGTTTGTAAGTACTCTTCAACTTTTTCAACATTGTGAAATGGATGAATCCATTCGTTCGCTTTCACGTTAGCCTCCCACTCAATTCTAATTTAGTTTCATAATGAGAACATTTGCTGGTATTCGCTGCATTCTATACATATCATAACAGTATCTTTTTGATTTAGCTTTTTAAAACGGCGAGGCCTTCACCAGACTGGTTAGCCCTTTAAACGAGACCAAGTACGTTTTGAATCTAAAAAAACTACAAGTTCAAACAACTAGGAGAAAATAAGTGAGCCAAGAATTCAAGGCGCTGATTGCAGAAAAGGACTCTGAAGGGAAATTATCAGTGTCTATTAAACAAATCAACGAGAGTGATTTACCCGAAGAAAAAGTTCTGGTTAATGTTGAATACTCGACTCTCAACTATAAAGATGGCCTAGCCTTGACTGGTAGTGCTCCTATTTGTCAGAAGTTTCCAATGGTCTGCGGTATAGATCTGGCTGGGACTGTAGAAAGTTCGGAAGATAATCGTTTTAAAAGCGGAGATTCTGTTCTGGTAAATGGATATGGGCTTTCTGAAAGACACTGGGGAGGGTACAGCCAGAAGCAAAAAATCAATCCAGATTTTTTGATAAAAATCCCGGCCGCTTTTGATGCCAAAGATGCTATGGCCATCGGCACTGCTGGTTATACTGCCATGCTTGCGGTAAATGCTATTCGTGATCATCAAGTCAAACCTGGTGACGGGCCAGTTTTAGTCACTGGGGCTGCTGGCGGCGTCGGCTCAGTGGCAGTCATGTTGCTATCTAAACTGGGCTTTAAAGTTGCTGCTAGCACTGGTAGACCAGAGTTAGAAAGCTACTTAAAAAAATTAGGAGCACAACAGATAGTAGGAAGGGACAGCTTGGCAAGAAAATCGAAACCTCTTGAGAAAGAGGAGTGGGCAGCGGTGATAGACAGCGTTGGTTCTAGTACGTTGGCGACCAGCTTAGCTCAATGTCAATATGGAGGAATAGTGGCTGCCTGTGGCCTAGCGGCGGGAGCCGACCTCCCAACAACGGTGATCCCCTTTCTTTTAAGAAATGTTCTCCTTCAAGGTATTGATTCTGTAATGGCTCCAATGGAAATTCGTGAAAGGGCCTGGAATGATTTGGGAAGGTTACTCGATAAATCATCTCTAGAATCTGTTACCTCGGTCGAGCCCATGGGAAACCTCCAAGAACTGGGTGCTTCGATTTTAAAAGGCCAGGTGAAAGGACGGGTAGTAATAGATGTAAACGCCTGAAATAAAATGGAAAATATTTTATATATAGAACTCAAATTAATAAGTATCGATAGCCCGGTTGAATCTAATTGCGATATAATCATACATCGGGATTAGGATGCTTTTTCATGACTTAAAATCGTAGGAGTTAGTTTAAATGTCGGAAGTGGTTAATTATAGCGTAGAGACAAAAAACAACGTTGGAATTGCGGTGGTGACGGTTGATAGTCCACCAGTGAATGCCTTATCTATTCAGGTTAGGAAAGGATTGCAGGCTGCGTTTCGACAGTTCGAGGGTGACCACAGTGCCCAAATTGCTGTCTTAATTTGCGATGGAAGAACTTTTATCGCTGGCGCTGATATTACAGAGTTTGGAAAACCCCCTGAGGACCCTTGGTTACCTGAGGTCATAAAAGAGATGGAAGCTTCTGACAAGGTGATAGTTGCGGCAATTCACGGAACTGCACTCGGGGGTGGTTTGGAAACAGCTATGGGTTGTCATTATCGCTGTGCCATTAAATCAGCAAAGATCGGATTACCAGAAGTAACACTTGGATTGCTTCCAGGTGCGACCGGTACTCAGAGGTTACCTAGATTGGTTGGCCCAAAAAAAGCTCTCGACATTATGATCACCGGACGACCAATTAGTGCAGAATCTGCTCTAGAATCAGGAGCTATCGACGCGATCGTTGAAGGAGATCTAAAAGAAGGTGCTCTAGAATACGCCAGTCAATTAGTAAAAGACGAAGCGCTCCCAAGACGAATATCAGAAATGTCCGTTGATAAAACCGAAATTGACGAGCACTTTTTCGCTGGATATCGAAATTCTATGGCTCGGTCGACAAGGGGCTTCTTTGCGCCCGAGAAGATCGTCCAGTGCGTTGAGGCGGCCGTTGATCTTCCCTATGAGGAAGCCGTAGAGAAAGAACGCGAGCTTTTCATGGAGTGTATGTACTCCAGCCACTCTGTTGCTCAACGCCATATGTTTTTTGCAGAAAGAGCCTGTACTAAGGTACCGGATGTTCCGTCAGATACCCCTCTAAGAAATGTCGCTAAGGTAGCGGTCATTGGCGGAGGGACAATGGGTGGGGGCATTGCGATGAACTTTGCGAATGCCGGATTGTCAGTAGTAGTAAAGGAAATCTCAGATGAAGCCCTGGAAAAAGGATTAAGGATAATTCAAGCCAACTACGATAACACCGTGAGTAAGGGCAGAATGACCGCGGATGCGCGAGATGCCTGTATGAAACTTATTAGTGGTACCACGAACTACGATGAAATTTCAGATTGCGATTTAATTGTTGAAGCAGTTTTTGAGAACATGGCATTGAAGAAGGAGATATTTCAAGAACTCGATAAGGTAGCAAAGGCTGGTGCTATATTAGCTTCTAATACTTCAACACTAGATATCGATGAAATTGCACAAGTTACGAGCCGGCCGGCCGATGTGATAGGGTGGCATTTTTTCGCACCTGCCAATGTTATGACGTTACTAGAATTGGTGCGAGGAACGGCTACATCCAAAGAAGTAATAGCAACCTCAATGGCTGTCGCGAAAAAGATTAAAAAGACGGCTGTACTCGTAGGTGTGTGCTTCGGTTTTGTAGGTAATAGGATGTTTTTTCCCTATGTTCGAGAGGCCCAATTGATGATTTTAGAGGGAGTAGGCCCTGAAAGGATAGATCAAGTAGCTTTTGATTGGGGCATGGCGATGGGTCCTAACGGAGTTTCTGATTTGTCTGGTTTAGACGTATTAGAGAAAGTTAAAAACGAATGGGCAGAGCGCCCAGATGATCCCGCTTTGTGGGCCTTAGTGAGCAAGTTGGTAGAGCAAGGAAGGTATGGCCAGAAAACCGGAGCAGGTATTTTTAATTACGCGGGAAGGTCTCCAGTGCCCGACGAGGAAGTCGCGAAACTTGCCAAAGCCGAAGCTGAGAGACTAGGAATATCTCAGAGAGATATTACTGATGATGAGATCATAGAGCGTCTAATGTATTCGATGATAAATGAGGGTGCACTGATTCTCGGGGAAGGAATAGCCACTAAGTCAAGTGATATAGACGTTGTTTTTGTGCATGGCTACGGGATGCCGAGATATAGAGGAGGTCCAATGTGTTACGCAGACGAAATTGGATTAGATAAGGTCATCGCTGGAATGGAAAAATATAAAGCGAGATACGGAGACATGTACTGGGAGCCAGCGCCTTTGTTGAAGGAACTATCACAATCAGGAAAGCAATTTGCAGATTGGTCGAAATAATTAAATCTCGTATAAAGATCCTGAATTTCTAATATGCTTAAAAGTGAAGGGTTAGCGATAACAAAACATTATAGCCCTTCACTTATTAGATTCAGTGCACGAATTATTGATAACGCGTGCTCCGCTACTTAACTATATAAAATTGGCATGAACTAAGCAGTTTCGGCTTCTTTCAATCCTAATTCTTTAATCATCGCCTCACGCATCAGAAATTTCTGTATTTTACCTGATACAGTCATAGGGAACTCTTCAACGAATTTGATGTGGGAAGGTACTTTGAAATGAGCTATTTGTTCACTACAAAATGCTAGGATTTCTTCCTCTTTGGTTGGCTCTTTCACTTTAACCCAAGCGGCTACCACCTCCCCGTATTTTTCATCGGGTATTCCAAAAACGGCTGCCTCTTCTATTTTCTCAAATTTATATAAGTATTCTTCTATCTCTCGAGGGTAAATATTCTCTCCGCCACGTATTATCATGTCCTTCACGCGACCAACTATGTTGCCATAGCCTTCATCATCAATGACGGCCAAATCACCGGTGTGCATCCACCCATCTTTTAATGCTTCGTCTGTTTTCTCCTGAGCCGCCCAGTAACCTGACATTACACTATAACCTCTGGTGCATAACTCTCCTTGGACCCCTTTAGGGACTACTTGGCCTTCTTCATCAATTATCTTAACCTGTACGTGTGGCATCACTCTTCCAACAGTCGATACTCTCTTCTCTATAGGGTCATCTGTCGCAGATTGAAAACTTACTGGACTTGTTTCAGTCATACCGTAAGCGATGGTAACCTCAGGCATATGCATCTTTTGTTGCACTTTTTTCATAACTTCGACCGGGCAGGGGGCCCCAGCCATTATTCCAGTACGAAGACTGGATAAATCGACGCTTTCGAAATTAGGGTCTTCTAGACTCGCGACAAACATGGTGGGCACTCCGTGAAGTGCTGTACATCTTTCATCAGATACTGCCTTTAGAGTTGCATAGGGCTCAAAACCTTCACTTGGAAACACCATAGTCGAACCGTGGGTTGCACAGGTCAAGACTCCCATAACCATTCCAAAGCAATGGTACAGTGGTACTGGTATGCACAACCGGTCTGTATGGGAAAACTTCATCGCCTTACCAACAAAGTAAGCATTGTTCACGATATTGAAGTGGGATAGGGTAGCTCCCTTGGGGAGACCGGTAGTGCCGCTTGTAAACTGAATATTGATTGAATCGTCTGGGTCTAAGGTTTGCTCGATAGCTTGTAGTTCTTCTAACTTGAGGCTAGAACCAGTGTTTTCTAGCTCGGAGAAATTAAACATACCATCGGTTTGTTCTTTGGGAATAGAAATTACCAGTTTTAGAGATGGTATTTTTTGGCTGGTAAGGGCATTTGGAGCGCAGGATGCGAGCTCAGGCGCTAAACTATGCAACATTTCAAAATAGTTACTAGATTTAAATGATTTAGCTGTAACGAGAGCTTTACAACCTACTTGGTTAAGCGCGTATTCGAGTTCGCCTGAACGGTAGGCTGGATTGATATTAACAAGAATGAGGCCAAGTTTGGCGGTCGCAAATTGGGTTAGCACCCATTCGACACAATTTGGGGACCAGATACCGATTCGGTCGCCTTTACGCAAACCTAATTTATGTAAGCCAAGTGCAATTCTATTTGATTTTTCATTTAACTCTTCATAGGTGTATCTGGTTTCTTGGTGACAACTAATTAATGCTTCTCTGGAACCAAATTTTGTCGCGGCCAGATCTAGTGTTTGGCCTATAGTTTGGAATAAAAGCGGGTCACCACCCACACCGGAGACAAAACTTAAACTACTATTCATTATTGGTTACTCTTCCTATTAAAGTTTACTTAAAACACTTTTGACTTTATCATCCATTGATTGTTCTTTGTCAATTCTGGTCCCAATTTTCATATTCGTGAAGATCCGCAAAACCCCTGATTCATGAAGCTTTAAATGACATTTTTTTACTGTCTCGAATACTTCCTCCCAGTTTCCTTGAATGACGGTGCCATAGGGATGCAATTGAGATTCCAAGCCAGCTTCTGTAATTATTTTCTCGCACAGAGCGATTTGTTCGGAGACAGATACTCCGACACCCATCGGAACAACACATAGATCGACCATGACTTTCATGACATATTCCTCTTAAAATTCTAGAGACTTGGGTGTTCTAGGAAAAGGAATCACATCGCGAATATTCGATATTCCTGTAAACAGCATCATTAACCTTTCAAAGCCCACCCCAAAACCAGCATGCGCGACACTTCCAAAGCGGCGCGTATCCAAATACCACCAATAATCTTCCTCAGATAAATTCATTTCCTCTAATCTATCTCGAATCACACTGAGACGCTCCTCCCTAGCGCTACCGCCAATTAACTCCCCCACAATCGGCACTAGCAGATCCATACTAGAGACAGTTTTCTCGTCATCGTTTACTCGCATATAAAATGGTTTTATCTCTTTCGGCCAATTGATTACAAAAACGGGGCGTTTGAAGTATTCCTCGGTGAGAAATCTTTCGTGCTCAGTTTGTAGATCAGTTCCCCATTTTGGTTGATACTCAAATTTTTTACCGGACTTATTTAGTAATTCAATACTATCGGTGTAGGATATAGTTTCGTATTTTTCTCCCTCGAGAATCTCGAGGCGGTGCATAAGAGTTTTGTCCACATACTTTGCAAACAACGCCAAATCTTCTAAGGAACTATCTTGGACAGAGCGAGCCATGTGTCTTACGAAATCGGTAGCGAGTTCAATGTTATCTTCCAGTGTCGCAAATGCCACTTCAGGCTCGATCATCCAAAATTCGGAAATGTGACGGCTAGTGTTTGAATTTTCTGCTCTGAAGGTAGGCCCAAATGTGTATACCTTACTCAAAGCTAGGCAATAGTTTTCAACCGATAGCTGACCCGAAACTGTTAGAGCCGCAGGTTTGCCGAAGAAATATTCGGCATCTATCTCTGTTTTCTCTTCTACCGTCGAAACATTGAACATTTCTCCAGCCCCTTCGCAATCCGAACCAGTTATTATGGGAGTGGTAACGTAATGAAATTTATGCCTTTGAAAGTATTCGTGTACAGAAAAAGATAGTTTGGATCTTATTCTAGCCATAGCACCATATTTGTTGGTCCTTACTCGAAGGTGCGCAATTTGCCTTAGAAACTCATCAGAATGTCGTTTTTTTTGTAGCGGATAGTTTTCAGGACTTTCCCCTAAAACGATCACTTTAAAAACTCTCAACTCCCAATCTTGATTCCCGCCTGGAGAAGCAGCGAGGTTCCCTTGCGCAAAAATACTTGCGCCAGTTGTAATGTTCTTTATGACCGACCAAGCCTCTTTAGAGGACTCTTCTATTATTAATTGCAGATTAGCTAGGCAACTTCCGTCATTAATTTCAATGAAACATAGTCCTCCGGTTTCTCTTTTTGTTCTGACCCAACCGTTTATTTCTACGTTATCCTGAGCTTTATCAGCATTTATTAGTTTGTTGCAATCAGCAGAAATTTTCAATTGGACTCCTGAGACTTAGAGCGTGTTTCATAATTTAAATTAGGTTTGAGCCATTTCTCCGCAAGGTCAAGAGGAATGTTCTTCCTTTTGGCAAAAGCTTGAGCTTGCTCTATATCAATTTTCCCAACACCAAAATATCGGGCCTGTGGGTTGGCAAAATACCAACCAGATACAGATGCTGCTGGAAACATAGCTAAATTTTCAGTTAAACGTACCCCAATATGTTCTTCCACAGATAAAAGAGACCAAATAATTTCTTTTTGACTATGGTCAGGACACGCTGGGTAACCAGGGGCTGGTCGAATGCCAGTATATTTTTCGCTAATCAGGTCTTCAGCCGAAAGGACCTCGTCTTTCGAATAGCCCCAAAACTCTTTTCGAATTTGCTCGTGAAGTTTTTCAGCACAAGCCTCAGCGAACCGGTCGGCCAAAGCTTTAACCATGATGGAGGAATAATCATCCTCAACGCCTTCGTACTCAGATGCTAATGCCTCGAACTCTTGTCCTGCAGTTACGGCAAAGGCCCCTATATAATCTTCTAAACCTGCCTCGACCGGCGCGATGAAGTCTGCTAAAGACAAATTGAATTGCCCGGCAGGTTTCCTTTGTTGTTGTCTTAATCCTATTATTTTTGCCAGTACTGTTTTTCGATTAGAATCTCTAAAAATGAGAATGTCTTCAGAGTCGACCGAATTTGCACAGAACATCCCGAATCGGGCCTTAGCACTAAAACCACTACTCTTTTTCATTTCTTTGAGCATTTTTTGCGCATCGTCAAAAAGCACACTTGCTTGCTCTCCCACCACTTCGTCTTTAAGGATCCTTGGGTATTTGCCCGCTAATTCCCAAGCCATAAAGAACGGAGTCCAATCTATATAAGGCTCTAATTCTTCGAGGGAATAGGTTAACGTGTTAACCTCGTTGGTCTTAGGCTGAAAAGGAACGATATCTTCCCAATTTACTTCGAGTTTGTTTGATTTTGCGTAATCATATTTGACGAGTCTGTCACCTGACTGGCGTTGTACATATCGCTCTCTCACAGTTGCATATTCATCATTAAGACTTGATATATAGCTCCCACGTAACTCTTCACTCAGCAAACTCGTAGAAACACCCACCGCTCTTGAGGCATCCTTTACGTGAACTGTTGTACCATTCTTGTAAACGGGCGCAATTTTTACGGCGGTATGCGTCCGAGAAGTAGTGGCCCCGCCAATTAATAAAGGCACCGTGAGGCCTCGCTCTTCCATTTCTTTTGCAACGTAGATCATTTCGTCAAGAGAAGGGGTGATCAAACCACTGAGTCCTATCAAGTCAGCATTATGCTTTTCTGCCGCATCTAAAATGTGCTCCAAAGGAGCCATCACGCCTAGATCTATCACTTTGAAACCATTGCACTGT
>MDTD01024682.1_pt1 | contig 56220 bp, 48 predicted proteins | sample 811221 | NCBI WGS metagenome assembly MDTD01 (sample SAMN05326646, study PRJNA326480) | marine metagenome | isolation source: seawater | place: Pacific Ocean: South West | collected 2011 | reverse complement strand
GCGACCCGCGGCCGGATGTCGTCGCTACGCGACCCGCGGCCGGATGTCGTCGCTACGCGACTCCGGGGTCCGACGTCTGTTCCGGCGCCGCCATCACATCATCGATCTCGTACCGCTCGGCAGCCTTGACCGCCACGTCGATGTCGAGGTTCCCGTCCCGGGCCAGCCCCTCCAGCACGGCCACGGCGATCGACTCCGCGTCGGTGTTGAAGACGCGTCGCGCTGCCGGGCGGGTGTCGGAGAAACCGAACCCGTCGGTGCCCAGCGTCACGTAGGTCCCCGGCACCCACGGCCGGATCTGCTCCGGCACCGCGCGCATCCAGTCCGACACCGCAACCACGGGGCCGGTGGCATCGGCGAGGGCCTTGGTCACGTAGGGGGTGCCCGCGGGGCGCTCGGGATGGCGCAGCCGTTCCTTCTCGATCGCCACGCCGTCGCGGTTGAGCTCGCCCCAGCTCGTCACCGACCACACGTTCGCGGCGACGTCCCAGTCCTCGGCCAGCAGCTCGGCGGCCCGCAGCGCGTCGGGCATCGACACCCCGGACACCAGGATCTGGGCGGTGTGGCTCTTCTTCTCCGGCGCCGGCCGGTACAGGTAGATCCCGCGTAACAGCCCCTCGACGTCGAGTCCTTCCGGCTCGGCCGGCTGGGCGTAGGGCTCGTTGTAGATCGTCATGTAGAAGTAGACGTTCTCGGGGTTCTCCCCGTACATCCGGTGCAGACCGCTCTCGATGATGTGCGCGATCTCGTAGGCGAACGCCGGGTCGTAGGCGACCACCGCCGGGTTGGTCGACGCCAGCAGCAGCGAATGCCCGTCGGCGTGCTGCAGGCCCTCACCGACCAGCGTGGTGCGACCGGCCGTCGCACCGAGCACGAAGCCGCGCGCCATCTGATCCGCCGCGGCCCACAGCCCGTCGCCGGTGCGCTGGAACCCGAACATCGAATAGAAGATGTAGATCGGGATCATCGGCTCGTTCTGGGTGGCATACGAGGTGCCCACGGCGGTGAACGAGGCCGTCGAACCGGCCTCGTTGATGCCCTCGTGCAGAATCTGGCCCACTTCGCTCTCCTTGTAGGCGAGCATGAGCTCCGCATCGACGGCCGTATACAGCTGACCGTTGCGGTTGTAGATCTTGAGGCTCGGGAACCACGAGTCCATGCCGAAGGTGCGCGCCTCGTCCGGGATGATCGGGACGATTCGCTTGCCGATCTCCTTGTCCCGCAACAACTCTTTGAACGTGCGGACCGTGGCCATCGTGGTGGCCACCTCCTGCTTGCCCGACCCCTTCTTCAGGGCCTTGTAGGTGTCGGGGCCCGGCAGCGTCAGCGACTTGGTCTTGGTGCGCCGCTCGGGCACGAAACCGCCGAGCGCGCGGCGCCGGTCGAGCAGGTAGCGGATTTCCGGCGCTTCCGGCCCGGGGTGGTAGTACGGCGGCAGGTAGGGGTTGTCCTCGAGCTGCTCGTCGCTGACCGGGATGCGCTGGCTGTCGCGGAACTGCTTGAGGTCCTCCAGCGCCAGCTTCTTCATCTGGTGGGTGGCGTTGCGACCCTCGAAGTGCGAGCCCAGCTGATAACCCTTGATGGTCTTGGCCAGGATGACGGTGGGCTGACCCTTGTGTTCCATCGCCGCGTGGTAGGCGGCGTACACCTTGCGGTAGTCGTGACCACCCCGTTTGAGGTTCCAGATGTCCTGGTCGCTCATGTCCTGGACCAGCGCCTTGGTCCGCGGGTCGCGGCCGAAGAAGTGGTCGCGCACGTACGCGCCGTCGTTGGCCTTGTAGGTCTGGTAGTCACCGTCGGGCGTGGTGTTCATCAGGTTGACCAGCGCGCCGTCCTTGTCGGCGTGCAGCAACGCGTCCCACTCGCGGCCCCACACCACCTTGATGACGTTCCAGCCCGCGCCCCGGAAGAACGACTCCAGCTCCTGGATGATCTTGCCGTTGCCGCGCACCGGCCCGTCCAGGCGCTGCAGGTTGCAGTTGATCACGAACGTCAGATTGTCCAGACCCTCGTTGGCCGCCACCTGGATCAGCCCGCGGCTCTCCGGCTCGTCCATCTCGCCGTCACCGAGGAAGGCCCACACATGCTGGTCGGTGGTGTCCTTGATGCCACGATCATGCAGGTAGTGGTTGAAGCGTGCCTGGTAGATCGCGTTCATGGGGCCCAGCCCCATCGACACTGTGGGGAACTCCCAGAAGTCCGGCATCAAGCGGGGATGCGGATAGGACGGCAGCCCGCCGCCGGCGTGGCTGTGCTCCTGGCGGAACCCGTCGAGTTGGTCTTCGCTCAGGCGCCCTTCCAGGAATGCGCGGGCGTAGATGCCCGGCGACGCGTGGCCCTGGATGAACACCTGGTCGCCGCCACCCTGATGGGCCTTGCCGCGGAAGAAGTGGTTGAAGCCCACCTCGTAGAGGGCCGCCGAGGACGCATACGTCGAAATATGGCCGCCGACACCCACTCCGGGCCGCTGCGCGCGGTGCACCATGATCGCGGCGTTCCACCGGATCCAGGCGCGGTAGCGACGCTCGACGTCCTCGTCGCCGGGGAACCAGGGCTCCAGCTCGGTGGGAATGGTGTTGACGTAGTCGGTGGACGTCAACGCCGGAATGGCGACGCGCTGTTCACCCGCGCGTTCCAGCAGCCGCAACATCAGGTAGCGCGCGCGGGCCGGACCCGACCGTTCGAGCACGCCGTCGAAGGATTCCAGCCATTCGCCGGTCTCCTCGGGGTCGATGTCGGGCAGATACGACGCAACACCTTCGCGGATGACCCGAACACGGTCGGGTTCTGCTGTGCTGCTGGAGTTTTGAGCCAGGTCCTGGCGCACGAACTCGGTGGTCAACTTCCGCTCCTTGTTAGGCGGGGTACTTACGCATCGATCGGCGACGGGGTTTCCTCGCCTCTGCGGTGCGCGCGGACTCTATCCTTCTCCAATCCTGCCCCATCCGCACCGCCGGGTGTGGCCAGTGCGGCGAACAGACATATCGGCCGGGATCGCCGGGTCAACCCGCAGGCGAGACGGTAACGTCTGCAGACTGTGCTGATCGGTTGGCTGCGCACCCCCCGTGTGCGGCTCGCCGCGCAGGTGACCGGCGCGCTCGCGGCGCTGGCGATGATCATCGTGGGATGCACCAGCGTCACCGACGGCGAAGCGAGCGTCTCTGCCGGCGACGCGCCCGCGTACCGGGCATCGGTGTCGGCATCCCTGGAGGAGTCCGCCGCCAGTTCCAGCGCCCGGGAGTCCGAACGTCAGTCGTCGGTGACCGCCGAGGCGGTCAAGTCGGTCTGCGAGTCGATGAGTTCCAGCAGCGCCGAGGCGATCGGCGCCGTCAACGTCTACGTCGACGCGTTCAACACCAATGCCGGTGACGTCGGCCCCACCGCCGGTTCGGCGATCGACGCCCTGAACGCCAGCGCTGACCTCGTGGTCAGCAGCATCTCCGGACCACTGACGCCTGAGCTGCGCGATGCGCTGACCAGGTGGGTCGATGCCGCCCGGGCCGTGGCGACGGCGATCGCGGGCAATTACGGCGCGGAAGAATTCAATGCCGCGATCGCCGAATTGAACGCCTCCAAGACCAGCGCGTTGGACCTCTGTGACGCCGCATATCGATGAAGTGTTCGGCCGGCGGCTTGCTGTGAGAGGACGGCGTGCGACGATAAGAACAGAACATGGCGAACAACACACCGTGTCGAGTCGGCTGAAGGAGGATTGACCGTGGTGTCGGCGGGTGACCCCCCGAACTACGCCCGCAGTCTGGGCATCCAAAAAGATCAGGTTGTGCAGGAGTTGGGGTGGGACGAAGACACCGACGACGACATCCGAGCCGACATCGAGGAGGCGTCCGGCAGTGAGCTGCTGGATGAGGACGCCGACGAAGTCATCGACGTGGTGCTGCTGTGGTGGCGCGACGGTGACGGCGACCTCGTCGACGCGCTGATGGACGCCATCACCCCGCTTGCCGACGACGGCGTCATCTGGGTGGCCACCCCCAAGACCGGCAAGCCCGGTCATGTGCTGCCCGCCGAGATCGCCGAGTCGGCCCCCACCGCGGGCCTGATGCAGACATCGTCGGCGAACCTGGGGGACTGGATCGCGACCCGGCTGGTCCAGCCGAAGTCCAAGGCCGCCGGCCGGCACTAGTGCTCGCCGTCGGTGAGCAGGCCCCGGACTTCACGCTCAAGGACCAGAACAACCAGTCGGTGACGCTGTCGGCGTTTCGCGGCGAGCGCGGGGTGCTGCTGGTGTTCTTCCCGCTCGCGTTCACCGGCATCTGCCAGCGGGAGCTCGACGACATCCAGGACCGGATCGGCGACTTCGTCAACGCCGACCTGGCCACGCTCGCCGTGTCCGTCGGGCCGCCGCCCACCCACAAGGTGTGGGCCGCTCAGCGCGGTTTCACCTTTCCCGTGCTCGCCGACTTCTGGCCCCACGGCGCGGTCAGCCAGGCCTACGGGGTGTTCAACGCCGACGCCGGTTACCCCAACCGCGGCACCGTCGCCGTCGACCGCGCCGGAATCGTGCGCTTCGCCGACTGCAGACAGCCCGGCGGGGGCCGCGACGCGGCGGTGTGGGCGGCCGCGCTGGCCGCACTTCAGACCTGACCGGACGCGCTTGATGTGACGCACGGCAGTGCCCGCCCCGCCGAGCGTGAATTCCTTGCGAAAGAACGGCCGACTTTTCGCACTCACTTCACGCTCGAGGCGCGACCCGGGACCGTCGGGATTTCCCGTCGGACACCTGCGCGTTGTAACCTGCCCTGCGATCGGGCGCGTAGCTCAGTGGTAGAGCTCTGGTTTTACACACCAGCGGTCGGCGGTTCGATACCGTCCGCGCCCACCACGCCGTCTCAGTCGCTGTCGATGCTTGCGTCGTCGCGGGGAACCACCACGATCGGAATCTGGAGCACGCGCAGCATCTTCGCGGCGGTCGAGCCCAGGAAAATCCGCCGGCGCTGGGCCAGCCGACTGGACCCCACCATGATCAGGTCACCATCGTGCCATTCGAGCTTGTCGACGGCTGCCTCGACCGTCGGTCCGTCGACGACAGTCGATGTCACCGGAAACGACGCCGGAAGTACCGACTTCGCGGCTTCCAACGTCGCGGTGGCATGGTCCAACGCCTCTGCGCGAATCGATTCGGGCGTGTCGTCGCTGCGCCGGATTGCGTGCTGGTCCAGCGCGACGAGCGACACCAGTCGCAGTGGGGTCCCTGCGGCCTGGCTGATCCGGACCGCCGTGTCGAGCAGGAGCCGGGCACCTGCTCGGGTCCCGATCGCGCACGTCACCGACCGGACTCGGTCGACATCGGAATGGCGGGTGCCCCGGGGCGCGACGGCCACCGGGACCGGCGCCGAGTGCAGGAGGTCGTTGACCACCGACCCCAGGGAGTAACCGCCGGCCAGGCCTCCTCCCGATCCGCCGACCACAATGGCGTCGGCCTCCAGCCGCACCGCTTCGGCGGCCAGTCGTTCGGCGACGGCGTCATCGAACATCAGGTGCGTGTCGGTGCGAACGTCATCCGGTACCAGGGCCAGCGCCTCGGCGAGCCACTGTTTCGCCTGCTCAGCGAGCACATCCTGGTATCCCGCGCTGAAGGCGGCGTCAGGTTGCGCTCTGGTGGGTGGCAGCACCATGCAGATGTCCACCTCGGCGCCCAGGGTGCGGGCCAGCCGGACTGCCAGCGCGACGGCGTCGGCGCCCCCGGAGGTGGCGAGATAACCCACTAACAGCTTCATCTGGACCCGATCCTGTCGTCATGATCGATACCTGATTGTGTCCGAGCCGGGCTCGGCGCACCGGCGTTTCCGGCAGGCGCATCCGCTCCGCGCGACGTTTCGTCCTGGTCTGCCGGTCAGGCGCGCGGGCCGCCGGCGAGGCCGGCGAGAATCGAGTCGGCCAAAGTCGATGCCCTCGCGGTCGCACCGCCGTTACGATCAGCGGGCACATCACCTCCTGAACCGGCGAGGTCCTCATGCAGATCGAGGCTCACGACCCTCATCACCGTCCTGAAGCAGACCTCCAGGACAAAGGGCTCTCTCACAACGCGGTCGGACTGTTCGGCGGTACGGTCCTGGGCATCTCCTCGGTCGCTCCGGCCTACGCCCTGACGGCCACGATCGGCATTCTGGTCGCCGAGGCAGGCACGAAGATGCCAGTGGTGATCATCGCCGGCTTCCTGCCGATGTTCTTCGCCGCCTACGCCTACCGCGAACTCAACAAGGTCGCGCCCGACTGCGGGACGTCGTTCACCTGGACCACCAAGGCCTTCGGCCCCTACATCGGCTGGCTCGGCGGCTGGGCGGCCGTGCTGGCCACCGTCATCGTCTTGTCCAACCTGGCCGGAGTCGCCGTCCAGTTCTTCTATCAATTCATCGGCGACCTGGCAGGCAGCGAGACCATCGCCGCGCTGTGGGAGAACAAGCCGATCAACGTGCTCACGTGCCTGGTGTTCCTGGCCATCGCCACCACGGTGGCCTACCGCGGAATCACCACCACCGAGCGGGTCCAATTCATCCTGGTCGGATTCCAGATGGTGGTGCTGCTGGCATTCGGTATCGCCGCGCTGGCGAAATCCGGCTCCTCGGACACCGGCATGTCGTTCAGCTTCGACTGGTTCAGCCCGGCGGGCCTGACGATGTCGGCGTTCATCGCGGGTCTGTCCGGGTCGATCTTCGCGTTCTGGGGCTGGGACACCGCACTCACGGTCAACGAGGAGTCCAAAGACTCCGACAAGACCCCGGGTCGTGCCGCGCTGCTCTGCGTGGTGTCGATCCTGTTGACCTACCTGCTGGTCGCGGTCGCGACGCAGATGTACGCCGGAGTCGGCACCGACGGCGTGGGTCTGGGCAACGAGGAGATCGCCGACAACGTGTTCGGCGCGCTCGCCGAACCCGTGCTCGGTGGACCGCTTCACCTGTTTCTGTTCCTGGCCGTGGTCGCCTCCAGCGCAGCCAGCCTGATCACCACCTTCCTGCCGACGTCCCGGACCATGCTGGCGATGGGGACCTACAAGGCGTTCCCGGCCCGGTTCGCCACCATCCACCCCCGGTTCCTGACGCCGTCCTTCGCGACGATCGCAGCGGGCGTCGGTGCGGCGGTGTTCTATTCGACCCTGACGTTCCTGTCCGAGAGCGTGCTCACCGACACCATCTACTCACTCGGCATCATGATCTGCTTCTACTACGGTCTGACCGCGTTCGCCTGCATCTGGTACTTCCGACACGAACTGTTCGCCGACGTGGGCAGTTTCGTGTTCAAGCTGCTCTTCCCGCTGCTCGGCGGGCTCGGTCTACTCGGGGTCTTCCTCGTCACGTTGCGCGACAGCGCTTCTCCCGATTACGGCAGCGGCGCCAGCATCGGCGGCGTCGGCCTGGTGTTGATACTGGGGCTCGGGCTGATCCTGTCCGGCGTCGTGTTCATGCTGGTCCTGCGCGCCCGGCAACCGGGGTTCTTCCGCGGCGAAACGCTCCGCGTGGACACACCAGTTCGCGTCAAAGACACCCACTGATTCCAGATTTCCTGCCGGCGCCGAGGCGCCGTGTGGTCGGTCGGCGAGGTCTAGAGTGCGTGCCTGCCGACGCGTGTGCCTCGCCTCATCGGCCGCGAGGTCTCCACGGCGTTCCCGTCAGTGCATGTGAGCGGCCCGATCGGCGGCGACGTGCTCCGCCGTGCCGGTATGGCAGGTCGCGCCCTCGGCCTTCGGCGTCGGCGCGACATCGATCGACGGGTTCTGGTCGAAGAACCCGGAAGGCTTGAGCCAGAACGACACCGTGTCGACCGGCATGATCGGCCATTCCTCGACCCTGGTGATGTGGTGGATGCCGAAGACGTACCAGAGGACCACATCGACGTTTTCGAGCGGCGCGTCGTCCTTGATCCACTCCGTCATGCCGGTGTCGACGGTGGACTGGGTCGGATACCTACCGCACGGCCAGCGCTCGTCGTCGTCATGGTGCGTGACCCACAGGGTATGGCCGATCACCGGCGCCCGAAGGTACTGGGGCGTCCGGGGATCCATCAACGCCGGGAACGCTGCACCCGGTACTAGCTTGTAACCCACCTGGGTGCCGTGCCGGTTGAGCTTGTCCGGGTTGATCACCTTCCAGCCGCGCTGGGTGTTCCAGTCGAAATCGCGGGCACTGCTGGCCTCGGACGTGATCGGGGTGGACCTGGTGACCAGAGCCAGGCCGTGGGGGTTGTCCTCCGACACCGGTGGTGCGACCGAGTCGACCTCGACGACCGTGTTCGCCGACCCGTCGACGTCGAGATCCAGTCGTGCCACCAGGAAATGCTGGTGGAACGGCGCGTAAGTGCGGTTGTCGACGACGGTGCCATACGGTGGCGCCGGCTCGCCCTCCGCGTACGGGGTCGTGACCATGATCCCGGTCGCACGCACCTCGCACTCGATGTTGCCGTCCTGGTAGAACCGCCAGTAGACGAGGTACTCGTAGTTCGCGACGGTCACGTGGCAGGAGACCACCATTCGCCGCTGGCGGCGCACCTCGGCGCCGGTCACCAGATCGACGTGCTTCCAGAGCACCGCGTTGTCTTCTTCGTGCAGACAGATGGCGTTCTTGATCTCGTACGGCGCACCTGCGGTGTCGTGCAGCACCGCGTCGACGTAGCGGATCTCGCCGAGGCAGTCGCACCCCAATTCCAGCGAGGTGGTCATGAAACCGAGCCCCCACTCGCCGATGTCGAAAGCGGTACGGCGGTAATGATCGAACGTGGGGTCGCGGTAGGGGACCACCATCTCGGCCAGCGACATCCGGTAGGCGATGTCACGCCGCGCGCCGTGATCGTCATAGGCGACCTGATAGATCACCGGACCCTCGCGATAGTTGAAGCCCAGGCGCATCGACCAGTTCTGCCAACGCAATTCGGTGCCTTCGACGGTGAACGACGTGCCGTCGGGCTGGGTGATGTGCAGCGGCTTGAGATCGGTGCGCTGTTGACCCGTCCACGGTCCCGGCACGTATTCGCCGTTCACCGCCGGCATTCCGACGTCGAACTCATCCTCGATCTCGAGGAGTTCGAGGGTGTTCATGTCGACGACGAGCTTCAGTCCGGAAACGGGGTGGGCGTAGGGGTTCCCGTCGGGTGACTCACGGACCCAGAGGTCGCACCAGCCCAGTCGGCGGTCGCGGTACTTCTCGGGCATCAGCGCTCTGCCGTAGGTCCAGACGTCGACGACGACCCGACTCATGTCGGTGATACCGCGTTCGCCCAGCTTCGCCACCACGTCCGGGTGAGCGCGCATGGCTTCGTCGACCTCGTGGAACTCGTCGACGGTGAAGTTCGGGGTGACGTCGGGAATGTGCTGGACCGAAACGACGGTGTCGCCGGTGAGATCGATAGTGGCTTCGTAGGTCTTGTTGTCCGATCGGTTCCACACCACCGCCAGCGCATGCCGCGGAACCGGGTCTCCCGTGCGCCACGCCAGCACCTCGTGTTTGGGTGGTTCCACCAGCTCGATCGACGCGAAACGGAAGGTGTCGCTGACATGCCCGTCCCGGCGGAGTATCTCGGCGGTGCGGCTGAACTCGTCCGCACTCAGAGGTTCCAAAGGGTGAGAAGCCATGGGCCGACCGTCCTCTCAGAGGTGCCAACTCCACTCCGGCCGATGAGGGCACGACCAGCTGGTGGCTACGCGACGATACCTCCAGCAGGCGGTCGCGGTGGCCGAAAAGGTCCGGTGCCGGCGCGGGGGGACCGGCTAGCAGCAGCCGGTGGCGTTGCGCTCGGCCAGATGAGCGTGGGCCGAGTTGTCGCCGGCCGCCACGGCGCCGAGGAACTCGTCGAGGTCGATCCGCCGCCCACCGACCCACGTGCCCGACACCTGCACGGAGTCGATGAGTTCGCCGGGCTGCACCGCCCACGGGTCGGCGCTGAGCTCCACGAAGTCGGCGAGCTTGCCCGGCGCGACCGACCCGACCAGATGATCCCGCCGCAGTGTGCGCGCGGCGTCGATGGTCTGGGCCCGCCAGGCCGCCTCCAACGAGATCGCCTGCTCCGGACGGTGCACTCCACGGTTGCGGGTGCGCCGCGTCACCGCGGTGGCGATGTTCGTCACCGGGGTGGGCGGGGACACCGACCCGTCGTTGTGCAGCGACACGCAGGCCCCCGAGTCGACCGCGTCGGCGAACGCCTGCCAGCGCGCGCCGTGCGCCGGGTCGAACATCTCGCCGTCGAGCAGATCACCCCAGTAGTAGTACTGGAAGGGCGCCAGCGAGACGTGCACGCCGAGGCGGGCGGCCCGGTCGAAATGTGCACGGGTACCCGCCCCGCAGTGCTCGAGGCGCCAGCGGTGATCGCTGCCGAGCAGGCCGTGGCGGTTCAGGGCGTCCTCGTAGGCGTCCAGCGCGAGATCCAGCGCCAGGTCGCCGTTGGCGTGAAACGCCATCTGCCAGCCCTTCGGGGCGGCGTGGTCGAGGATCTCGTCGAGTTGGGCGTGGGAGTAGTTCATCGAGTGCGCACCGCCCGCGGTGGCGGGATCGATGCCGGCAGTGCGGGTCGTCTCGGTGTCCAGGTAGGGAAACGAGATCGCGATGTTGCCCACCCAGGGTGAGCCGTCGGTCCACAGCTTCACGCCGGCTTTGGTCAGCCACGGCTCGCCGGCCGTGAACGTGGCGGGCTCGGTGTAGGTGTCGGTGATCGACATCTCCCACATGCTGACCCGCAGCGGACAGGACGGCGCGGCGGCCAGCGCCTCGTACCCGGCGGCGAACTTCGGGTCGTAGGTCATGTCCGAGGCCGAGGTGTACCCACCGCGAGACATCAGTGCGTAGTAGTGCGCCGCCGACACCAACGGGTCGCCCAGCTGCGCCATCAGCGGCCCCACCACCGCCGTGACGACCGGCAACTCGAAACCCTGACCGTTGAGCGAGCCGTCGGCGTTGCGGCCGTAGTGCGCAGCGACCGGGTCGGCAGGCGGGTCGGTGTCCCAGCCGTGCAGTCTGATCATCGCGGAGTTGAAGTACACCCCGTGCCCGGAGTTGTCGGTCACCACGGTGACCCGGTCGCCGAAGATCGCGTCCAGCTCGTCGGCCTTGGGCGACGGGTGGCCGTGCAACAGCGCGTCGAAACCGGTGAACCACAACGGGGTGTCGGGGTCGGCGTCGGCCAGCGCCTCACTGAACACCTTCTCCACATCTGCCCACTTGGGCGCATCCCACGGTGCGATCGACCGGGCGGGAGCCTGGGTGGCCACCCCGCTGATCAGCGGATGGCCGTGCGGTTCCACGAATCCCGGAGCCAGCGCCGCAGCGCCGGTTTCGACGACGTCGGCGTCGGGCAGTGCGGCGCGGCACTCCGCGAGGCTGCCGACGGCGACGATGCGGTCACCGGAGACGGCGACGGCCTGGGCCCGAGGCGCGGCCTCCTCCATCGTGATGACGGTGCCGGCGAGCAGGACAAGATCAGCCATGCGATCAGTCTGTCACCCGGGGGGCGCGAAGAACTCCAAAGCGATGCCATCGGGGTCACGGAAACTGACGCCCGAGCCATAGTGCGCGTCGACGATCCCGCCGTGGGACACCCCGAGCGCGTCGAGTCGCTCGGCCCAGGTCTGCAGTTCCGCGCGTGACGCGCAACCGAACGCGACATGGTCGAGCCCGGCCCGGAACTCGGAGAACGCCTCGTCCGGGGCGGCCGTGGTGTGTCGGTGGATGCCGAACAGGGTGCCGTCGCCGAGTTGCCACACCACATGGTGGAAGCCGGCGTCGGTGTCCTCGTCGAGCACCGGGTCGCTGTCGAACAGCGCTCGGTACCAGGGGGTGCTGACGGTCAGGTCGCGCACGGTGACCGCGACGTGTGCCAGTGCGGGAAAGCTCATCGCACCACTCTGCCCGTTTGGACGCCGAGCCGGGTCGGGATCGGGGTGATACTGCCGAGCCGGCCAGGGCCGACTGCCCATCTGGACGGGGCCGGGCTTGTGAGACGCTGCCGGGGTGCGTGCAGCAGGCGGGTGGACCCGCGCAGCGGGGATCGCCGCCGGTGTCCTGGCGGACGTGGTGTTCGGCGATCCGCGGCGGGGGCATCCGGTGGCGTTGTTCGGATCGGTGGCGGCAGCCCTGGAGCGGTACACCTACGCTGACGCGCGCGGTGCCGGGGTGGTGCACACGGCCGGATTGCTCGCCGCGACAGGCACGATCGGGTTCGTCGCGCAGGGCTCGCGACACGGGCTGCGTGAGATGGCGGCGGTCGCCGCGGCGACGTACGTCGCGGCGGGCGGAACGTCGTTGTGCCGCACCGGGGAACAGATGGTGGGTCTGCTGACCGCCGGCGACGTGGACGGCGCCCGGGCGTTGCTGCCGTCGCTGTGCGGCCGCGATCCCGCGGTGCTCGACGCCGCCGGGTTGACCCGGGCGGCACTGGAGTCGATCGCCGAGAACACCTCCGACGCACAGGTCGGACCGCTGGTGTGGGCCACGCTGGGCGGCGCGCCGGCGGTGCTCATGTACCGGGCGGTCAACACGCTCGACGCGATGATCGGCAACCGTTCGCCGCGCTACGCCCGATTCGGTTGGGCGGCGGCCCGGGCCGACGACCTGGCCAACCTGCTCGCGGCCCGGTTCACCGGGTTGTGTGTGGTGGCCTGCGCTCCCGTGGTCGGTGGGTCGCCCGCGGAAGCGCTGCGGGCGTGGCGCCGGGACGCGCGCAGACACCCCAGCCCCAATGCCGGTGTCGCCGAGGCTTCGTTCGCGGGGGCACTCGGGGTGCGCCTCGGCGGGCCCACCCAGTACGCCCACGAGCTGGAGATCCGCCCCACCCTGGGTGACGGACGCGTCCCCGAGGTGGCCGACCTGGCCCGTGCGGTGCGGCTGTCGCGGGCGGTGCAGCTGCTGGCGGCGGCGGTGGCGATCCTGTCGGTCAGCGTCGCCGGCCGTAGCGGTCGGCGAGTTTCTGCTCGGCGGTGAGCGGGGCAGGGTGCTGCGTCGCCGAGGCGTCGTCCGCTCGAGCCTGCGCTGCGGCCGCGGCTTCTCGGTCGGCGCGGCGCGCCTTCATCTCCGAATACACGAAGTAGCCGACGCCGATGGGGGCGATGATGCCGAACGCGATCCACTGGATGCCGTAGGACAGGAACGGGCCCGCATCGAGGTGCGGTAGCGGGATGACGCCCAACCCGCCCGGCTGATCCGCCACCAGCTGCAGATAGGAGCCGGCCAGCGGAACGCCGGTCAGCGTCGAGATCTGCTCGGTGTTGATCGAGTACACCTGCTGGATGCCGTCGGAGGTGAACGGGTCCTTACCGGTCGCGACCCCCTCCGGATCACGCAGCCGGGCGGTGATCGTCACGGTCCCGGTGGGCGGGGGCTCGATGGTGGGCACCTGGTTCCCGTTGACCGGTTCGACGTAGCCGCGGTCGACCAGCACCGTGGGGCCGCCGTCGACCGCGAACGGGATCAGCACCTCGAAAGCCGGATCCCCTTCCACCTGCCGCAGCCGGGCCAGGACCTGGCTCTCCGGCAGATAGCGGCCCGTGGCGGTGACCTGCTGCCACTGCTCCTCGGGGGCGGCGGAATCCTGGTTCGGGAGCACCGAGTTCAGCGGCACCGGCTCGGCGTCCAGCGACCGCGAGATCTGCGCGTTCTCCCGCGAGGTCTGGGTGTTCTTGCCCAGCTGCCACGGCGCCAGCACCGTGAAGCACAGATACGCGAAGGCCAGCACCACGACGTAGAGCGCCAGCCACTGCGGCCGCAGCAGGAAGGCCCACCGGCGCATCAGCCCACCTGCTCGGCTTCGGCCAGCTGTTCATCGACCCAGCTGTGCAACCCCGGCAACGCTGCCTCGATCACCGCGAAGACCTCCTCGAAGTCGTCCTGGGTGCCGTAGTAGGGGTCCTCCACGTCCGGGACGTGCGCGCCCGACCTGGGATCGAACGAGCGCAACATGCGCAGTCGCTCGGCGGGCACCCCCATCTGCTGCAACATCCGGAAGTGGTTGCGGCCCAGCGCCACGATCAGATCGGCGGCCAGGTGTCCGACGTCGATCTGCGCGGCGCGGTGCGCGCTCGGATAGCCGTGCTCACGCAACACGTGCCCCGCCCTGCGGTCGGCCGGTTCACCTTCGTGCCAGTGCCCGGTGCCCGCGCTGCTCACCCGGACGGTTCCGTCCAGGCCGCGCTCGGAGAGTTGGTGGGCGAACATCTTCTTGGCCATCGGGCTGCGGCAGATGTTCCCCGAACAGATGAATGTGACGTGCAGCGCCTCAGACACCGAGCACCCCGCGCAGCTCGTCGACCGTGGCGACGTGGGCGACGGCGCCGCTGTCGGCGCCCCGGAAATCCTCGGCGCCGTACCCCCACTCGACGACGATGGCGCTGATGCCATGCGCGGCCGCGCCCTCGACGTCGTGGCTGCGGTCGCCGATCATCGTGACCCGCTGCGGCAGCGGCGCCACCTGGGCCAGCGCGTGGGCGAGCACGTCCGCCTTGGCCGAGCGCACACCGTCCGTGCTGGCGCCCGCGATCACCTCGAACCAGCTGTCCAGACCGAAGTGCGCGAGGATGCGCTGCGCGGTCGGCTCGGCCTTCGACGTCGCGACCGCCAGCCGCGCACCGGCGGCCCGCAGGTCCGCGAGCAGGTCGGCGATCCCGGGAAACGGCTTGTTCATCGCCCAGCCGCGGGCGGTGTAGTCGGCGCGGTAGGCGGCGATCGCGGCGTCGACGTGCTCGCCGAGCCCCATCTCGCCCAGCGTGACGTGCATCGGGGGCCCGACGATCCGCGCGACGAGGTCCCCGTCGGGAACAGCCGCGCCGACAGTGTGCAGCGCGTGCCGGAAGCTGGCGACGATGCCGTCGGCCGAATCGGTCAGTGTCCCGTCCAGGTCGAAGATCACCAGGTCGCCCGGGCCGACCCGGGTTCCTGTGCCAATGCTGCCCAGCGTGTCCGTCACGGCTCCATTGTCCCTGAACCGGCGGTCTGGTCCCCAATCGGTCAGCGGTCGGTGCCCGGAGCCGCTGGACCCGCGCATTAGTGTCGTGATGTGGCAACTCGACTCGGCGACATCATCGACGTGCTCGACGCGGCCTATCCACCGCACCTGGCCCAGAGCTGGGACTCGGTCGGCCTGGTGTGCGGGGATCCGGCGGAGAGCGTCACGTCGGTGACCGTCGCCGTCGACGCGACCGCCGAGACGGTGTCCCGGGTGCCCGACGGCGGGCTCCTGCTGGCGCACCACCCGTTGCTGCTCCGCGGTGTGGACTCGGTGTCGGCCGACTCGGCCAAGGGCGCGCTGATCCACTCGATGATCCGCACCGGCCGGTCCTTGTTCACCGCCCACACCAACGCCGACAGCGCCGCGCCGGGGGTGTCGGACGCGCTGGCGTCGGCGCTCGGGCTGCGGGTGCGCGATGTGCTGGACCCGGCGCCGTCGGGCCCGGTGCTGGACAAGTGGGTGGTGTTCGTGCCCGCGGCCGACGCCGAGGCGGTGCGCTCGGCGATGTTCGCCGCCGGAGCCGGACACCTCGGTGACTATTCGCACTGCAGCTGGAGCTCGGTGGGCACCGGACAGTTCCTGCCGCACGACGGCGCCTCCCCGGCCATCGGGACGGTGGGCACCGTCGAGTACGTCGAAGAGCAGCGGGTGGAGATGGTCGCCCCGGCGTCGCGGCGATCAGCGGTGCTGGCCGGGCTGCGCGCCGGCCACCCGTACGAGGAACCGGCGTTCGACATCCTGGCGCTGCAGAACCCCGCGGGCGGGGTCGGCCTCGGGCGCATCGCCGAATTGCCTGAGCCGGAACCGTTGTCGGCGTTCGTCGCGCGGGTGCGCAAAGCCTTGCCGCCGACCTCGTGGGGCGTGCGCGCCAGCGGGGATCCGGCGGCCCCGGTGTCGCGGGTGGCGGTGTGCGGGGGAGCCGGGGACTCGCTGCTGTCGACCGTCGCCGCTGCGGGGGTGCAGGCCTACGTCACCGCCGACCTGCGCCACCATCCGGCCGACGAGCACCGGCGGGTGTCCGACGTCGCCCTGGTCGACGTCGCGCACTGGGCCAGCGAGTTCCCCTGGTGTGCTCAGGCGGCCGACCTGCTGCGCAGCCACTTCGGCACGTCGCTACCGGTGACGGTGTGCGACGTGCGCACCGACCCATGGAATATCGAGGAAAGCGGTACATGAAAGCGGAAGTGTCACAACAGCGGTCGCTGTTGGAGTTGGCCGAGTGCGACGCGGAGATCAGTCGGGTCGAGCACCGCGCCAAGAATCTGCCCGAGCAGGCGGCCCTGCAGAACGCTCAGGCTGTCCTGCGCGAGGCCACCGATCGGCTGGGCGCGGTGCAACTCGCTCTGGAAGACATCGATGCCCAGGTGAAGAAGTCCGAAACCGAGATCGACGGTGTGCGCCAACGTGAGGACCGCGACCGAGCACTGCTCAGCGGCGGCACGGTGGACGCCAAGCAGTTGACCGAGCTGCAGCACGAGCTCGACACGCTGCAACGGCGACAGGCCAGTCTGGAGGACACGCTGCTGCAGGTGATGGAACGGCGCGAGGAGCTCGCCGCCGACCAGGAGCGTGAGCTGGCCGCGATCGACGACCTGCAGACGTCGGTGACCGACGCGCAGCGTGCGTATGACACGGCGCGCGCCGAAGTGGACCAGCGAGGGCATCAGCTGGTGTCCCGGCGCGACGAGCTCAGCGCCGGGATCGACGAGGCGCTGCTGTCGCTCTACGAACGCCAGCGGTCCCGGACCGGAGTCGGTGCCGGTGCCCTGCAGGGACGCCGATGTGGGGCGTGTCGCCTGGAGATCGACAAGGGTGAACTGGCGCGTATCGCGGCCGCCGCCGACGACGAGGTGCTGCGCTGCCCGGAGTGCTCGGCGATCCTGTTGCGCGTCAAGGTGTCCGGCGCGTGAGGGTGCGTGTGGAGGCAGACGGCGGCTCGCGGGGCAACCCGGGCCCGGCCGGTTATGGCGCACTCGTGTGGGACGCCGATCGCTCCGCGGTGCTGGCGGAGGCGAAATCAGCGATCGGGACGGCCACCAACAACGTCGCCGAGTACCGGGGCCTGATCGCCGGGCTGGAGGCCGCGGCGGAGCTGGGGGCCGACGAGGTCGACGTGTACATGGACTCGAAGTTGGTCGTCGAGCAGATGGCCGGCCGGTGGCGCGTCAAGCATCCCGACCTGGCTCCGCTGCACCGGCACGCCGCGCAGCTCGCGCGCGGTTTCGCCCGCGTCGGGTACTCCTGGATTCCGCGTGAGCAGAACAGCGACGCCGACCGCCTGGCCAACCAGGCGATGGACGCCGCGGCCGGTGTCGACGCCGCCGACGGTCCGCCCGCCAACACCGGGGTCGTCACCGAGGCCGACGAAGATCGGCCCGCCAACACCGAGGTGGTCACCAACCCGGCCGGCTGGACCGGCGCCCAGGGCGCCCCGACCCGGTTGCTGCTGTTGCGTCACGGCCAGACCGACCTGTCGGTGCAGCGCCGCTACTCCGGGCGGGGCAACCCGGCGCTGACCGAGCTGGGCACCCGCCAGGCCGATGCGGCGGCCCGCTATCTCGGCCAGCAGGGTGGGATCGACGCGGTGGTGTCCTCGCCGTTGCAACGTGCCTACGACACCGCGCACGCGTCGGCCAAGGCGCTCGGCCTCGACGTCACCGTCGACGACGACCTGATCGAAACCGATTTCGGCGACTGGGAGGGCCTGACCTTCCGGGAGGCCTCCGAGCGGGATCCACAGCTGCACGGGAGATGGCTGCGAGATACCGCGGTGCCGCCTCCGCAGGGGGAGAGCTTCGATGCCGTCGCCGCACGCGTGCGCGCCGCCCAGCGGCGCCTCGTCGAGCATTACGCCGGCCGCACGGTGCTGGTGGTCTCGCATGTCACGCCCATCAAGACGCTGCTGCGGCTGGCACTCGATGCCGGTCCGGCGATGCTGTACCGGCTGCACCTGGATCTGGCGAGCCTGTCGATCGCGGAGTTCTACCCCGACGGCGCGGCTTCGGTGCGCCTGGTGAACCAGACGTCCTACTTGTGATCGGTGTGCAGATGCACGCGTTCGCCGTGCAGGCCCAACAGGGCGATCGCCTCCACCGGACCGTCGACGGCGCCGAACCAGTGCGGCGTCCACGTCGAGAACTCCACCGCCTCACCGGGTTCGATGGTGAAGTCACGCTCGCCCAGCAGAAGTCTCAGCCGGCCCGACAGCACATACATCCAGTCGTGACCCTCGTGCACCGGTAGCTCCGCCGGTGGCGTGCGCCGGCGCGCACTGATGCGGATCTTGTAGGCATGCAGACCGCCGGCCGGGCCGTCACCGGTCAACGGCCAGAACGTGATCTGGTTTCGGGTGTGCGCGCCGCCGCGCACGCGGGGATCGTCGACCTCGGGTGCCCGCAGCAGCTCGTCGGCGCTGACCGACAGCGCGGATGCCAGGCGTGGCAGGTGATCCAGCGCCAGCCTGCGCTTCCCGGATTCCAGTCGGCTCAACGTGGAGACGTCGATGGCTGAGCGGGTCGCGACATCGTCCAAGGTCATTCCCCGTTGCAGCCGCAACTGTCGCAGCCGCTGCCGAACCCGGGCGTCGACATCGTCGTTGTTTGCCTGCATGGCAAAACATGTTGGCAGGTTGTCCTGCGCGGGGCAAGCTCGGGGCATGGACAACGAGTGGGAGTGTGTGATCGTCGGTGGCGGTGCCGCCGGGTTGAGTGCCGCTCTGGTGCTCGGCCGTGCCCGGCGACGCACCCTGCTGATCGACGCCGGCGGGCAGAGTAACCGCGCGGCGCACGGTATCGGCGGGCTGCTGGGTTTCGACGGGGTGCCACCGGCAGACCTGTACGCCGAAGGGCGTCGCGAGCTCGAGCGCTATCCGTCGGTCGAGGTCCGCGACGGCGAGGTCGCCGCCGGCATGGTCGGCGATGACGGCATCACCGTCGACCTCGCCGACGGGACCGCCGAACGCACCCGGCGGCTGCTGCTGGCCACCGGGATGCGCTACGACTATCCCGACATACCCGGGCTGGCGCCACTGTGGGGGCGTTCGGTGTTCCACTGCCCGTTCTGCCACGGCTGGGAGGTTCGCGACCAGCCGCTGGCCGTACTCGCGCAGGGGGAGCGTGCCGCGCACATGGCGACCCTGCTGCGGGGGTGGAGCGACGACGTGATGGTGCTGACCGGTGGACCGGCCGACCTGAGCGACGGCGACCGCGCCCGACTCGACGTTGCCGGGATACCCGTCGACGAGCGCAAGGTTCGTGAACTCGATTCTGCGGCAGGGGAGTTGAGCGCGGTGGTCTTCGACGACGGAGCGCGCCTGCCTCGCAGCGCCCTGCTGGTCGCCGCAGAACTGCGTCAGCGCAGCGGCCTGGCCGCGCAACTCGGGGTGAAACTCGTAGCGACGGGCCCGGTATCGCCGGAAGCGGTCGATATCGACCCGCTGTACCGCACCTCTGTGGCGGGGGTGTTCGCTGCCGGAGACGTGTGTGCGCAGATGCCGCAGATCGCGGCTGCCGTCGCCGCCGGCTCGGCGGCCGCGGTGTCGGTCATGGCAAGCATCACGGAGGGACGATGACGACGTCTGAGGAAAGGTCGGAGATGGAACCGTTTCACACCGCTGAGAACGAACCGTCGGAAGAGTCCGCGAAAAAACACTGGGAGGACCGCTACCGCCAACGAGACCGGATATGGAGTGGGCGGGTCAATGCTCGCCTCGCCGAGATCGTGGCCGGGCTTGCGCCGGGGCGGGCGCTGGACCTCGGTTGCGGAGAGGGAGGCGACACGATGTGGCTGGCGGAGCAGGGGTGGCAGGTGACCGGGGTGGACATCTCCGACACGGCGCTGGCCCGCGCGGCTGCGCACGTGGCGGAGCGGGGACTGACCGACCGGGTGAGATTCGAGCAGATCAACCTGTCGGAGAGCTTTCCGGACGGCCGCTTCGACCTGGTGTCGGCGCAATTCCTGCACTCGACGGTGGATTTGGACCGAGACCGCATCTTCGCGTCAGCCGCGCGTGCGCTGGCGCCGGGGGGAGCACTGGTCATCGTCGATCACGGCGCCGCGCCGCCGTGGAGCGATCCTGCCGTGCATGACCATGTGTTTCCCGGCGTCGAGGAGGTCCTGGACGCGATTGACCTCGGTGACGGCCAGTGGGAGCAGGTCCGCGTCGAGGCGGTGGACCGTGACGCTGTCGGGCCGGATGGGCAGCCGGCGGTGCTCACCGACAACGTGATCGTGCTGCGGCGGGTGCGGTAGTAGCTCGCGTCGGGAGCTTCCGCCCCGCGGCGAGCTCGTTTGCGACCCGCGGCCGGGGGTTGGCACCGAGATTGCGTCCCGGGTTGTGGACAGCGGGCGTGCACGACCCTGACCGCAATGTGGAGACCGAGAGAGCATTACCGGAATCGGGTCCGGAACCAGTACGTTGATCAGGCGGATGAGCTGGCTGGGCGGCCGCGGCACCTCGGTGTCGAGGAAAGTCCGGACTTCACAGAGCAGGGTGATTGCTAACGGCAATCCGAGGCGACTCGCGGGAAAGTGCCACAGAAAACAGACCGCCACCACGGAGCCTTCGGGCGATGCGGTGGTAAGGGTGAAACGGTGCGGTAAGAGCGCACCAGCATCCCGGGTGACCGGGGTGGCTAGGCAAACCCCACCCGAAGCAAGGCCAAGAAGGCCGCAACCTGGTTGCGGTCGCGCAGGTGCTCGAGGGTTGCTCGCCCGAGCCTGCGGGTAGGCCGCTCGAGGCACCCGGTGACGGTGTGTCCAGATGGATGGTCGCCGCCTCGCCGCCGTGGTTCTCTGCGGCGGTGCGGAACAGAATCCGGCTTACAGGCCAGCTCATCCGCCCCGCGCTTTTGAGCAGCAGTTGCAGTCTCGGCCGCTACGCACCCGGCCGTGGTCGTGCGCGCGGACGGGCACAATCTTGCCGCGTCGATTGTCGGTTGGTTGCTATTGAGTCAGCTGCAACGCTGCGTCTTGCCGTGAACCAGGCGATAAGTGAAGTCTGCAGACCGTGGTGACTTCACTTAGCGATATAAGTGACGTTAATCTGAACTCATGACCTCACTTGGCGCCATCACCTACGACTCGGTTCGCTGGGAACCGCAGGGGATGCGACACGCGAGCGCGGGACTGCCTCGATACGGCACATACCACCCTGCTGTGCCGGCCGATATCGCAGATCTCGTCCTGGACCTGTCACCTTCTGTCATCGCGGATGCCGAGCACGCCAGCAACGAGATTGCACGTTTCGACGCCGAACTCGGAGGGGAAATCGCGCCATTTGCTGCCGTCTTGTTGCGGTCGGAGTCGGCTGCAAGCTCGCAGATCGAGAACTTGACGGCCTCAGCACGCGCGATCGCTGAGGCTGAGCTGCCGGGTGGCAGGGGCAAGCGCAACGCCGAGATGGTCGTCGCAAACACCGCTGCGATGCAGGCAGCGGTCGCCCTCTCCGACAAGGTGGACGCCAACGCCATCCTGGCGATGCACCGGGCCCTGATGGTCAACGAGCCCCGCCACACGCCGGGCGCATTTCGCGCCGAGCCAGTGTGGATCGGCGGTGGCTCCACCCCCGTCGGTGCAACGTTTGTCGGTCCGCGTCACGCGTTGATTCCTGGAGCGATCGATGACCTGATCGCATTCGCGCAGCGAAATGACGTGCCCACACTGCCGCAGATCGCGGTGGCACATGCCCAGTTCGAAACCATTCACCCCTTCACAGACGGGAACGGGCGCACTGGCCGCGCACTGGTACAAGCCATGCTGCGCAACAAGGGCCTGACGCGAAAGGTGACGGTCCCGGTCTCCGCTGGGCTGCTGGCCGATACGGACGCATACTTCGCAGCATTGACGAGCTATCGCGCCGGTGCCGCCGCCCCGATTGTCGACCGCTTCTCGCAAGCCACCGTCCTGGCCATCGCAAATGGGCGTCAACTGGTCGCTGATATTCGCGACATCCGCGAAAACTGGAACTCCGTGATCAGAGCGCGTTCCGACTCCGCGGTGTGGAAAGTCGCCGATTTACTGACCCGCCGTCCGGTGGTGAACGCTGCGCTGCTGGCGCAGGAGCTGGGTATCGAGTCCACCAACGCTCATCGCTACCTCAACCCGCTAGCCGAGGCAGGGATCCTCGTCGAGACGAACAGTGGACCTCGCAGTCGAGTGTGGCGTTCTACTGAGGTACTTGCCGCGCTCGATGCATTCGCCGAGCGCGCTGGACGACGTGGCTGATCCCGCTGGATCACCCGGCGACTCATCCGCCCTTCGCGGCGCTTCGCATCGACTTGTCCAGCTGCCGCAGCGCATCCTCGATCTGGGCCTCACAGCGTCGGGCCAGGTCGTCTTCCTGCTGGTAGAGCAGCCCGTAGGTGAAGGTGTCCTCGCCCGCGGCATGGGCCACCGCGGCCTGGCGGCTCAAATGCGATCGGCTCACCACGCTGTCCTGATGATCGCCGAGCAGCGTCTGGATGGCCTTGGCCCGGTCGGCGACCCGGCTCGCGCCGGTCGCCGCGGCGGTGTAGCGGAGTTGCTTGGCGCGCTTGCGGATCCGGTGCAGGGCCTCGTCGCCGTCGACGCCGGGGTCCTGCGCGGCCGCGCGGGCGGTCTTGGCTGCCTTGCGGACCCGGCGGTACGCCGAATCGATGGTCGTGTCTGCCGGCTGCTGACCGGGCTCCGCCGGGGCAGGAGGTTCCGCGGCGGTGAGGGCCTCCAGCGCGTCCAGCAGCCGGAAATACCGCGGCGACCGCATCGCGGTCAACGACCGCCGCCACCCGGTCTGGTAGCGCTTCTTGGCACCCTCCACCAGGCGTTCCCGCACCGGTCCACGCACGTTCGCCTCCGGCAACGCGTCCAGGGCCCGCTCGTAGCGTTCGGCGAGGACCTCGGCGTCGCGGGCCACGCCCAGCACCGCGGCGAGCTCGCGGAGTTCGCCGAGAATCCAGTCGTCGTCGGAGATGCCGAACGACCCCTCCGAGGACTGCAGCAAGCTACGGATCTTGCGGGTGGTCACCCGCATCTGATGCACCGAGTCGTACACGTCGGAGCGAACCGCGCGGTCCCACTCCAGCAGTTCCTCGACATGACCGGCCACGGCGCGGTGCAGAGGATCCGAGGACACCGGCCGTGTCTGCTCGTCGGCGGAACCACTCGAGGCCAACACCCTGGCCAGCTTGGAACCGTGCCCGGCCGGCAGCGCACCGGCATCGAACAGCCGGTTAGCCAGCCGGTCGAGAAGCGCGGGATCTGCGCCGTCGGCCAACTCGAGCTCCCACTCGCGCCACTGCACCTCGTCGCCGCCTTCGGCGCTGGCCGTGACCCGGTCGTCGCAGAACTCGGCGACCGCCGACCCGTCGTGGCCATAGAGCATCTCGATGGTCCTGGCCGTGCTGATGCGCGCCACCGGGGCCAGCGGACGGTCGCGCACGATGGCGAGCACCACGTCCCGCAACGCGTCCGGCACGGCCTCGCCCTCCAAGGGCATCCGGACTTCGGTGCGGGTGTCGGCGCCCGCCGGCAGTTTGAGGTGCCACCCGGCATCCGATCCGCCGGTCCGCCGACGCAATGTGATCTTGTGTCGGGCCAGGTCACGGCCCGGTGTGTCGAAGTAGACAGCGTCCAGCGACTGTGACGGCGACCGCTCGACGCGCGACACCAGCGACAACCCGTCGAAGGAGGGTGACACGGTGGTCTCGACCACCTCGAATTTGCGCTCGGTCTCCGTGTACCTGGAGGTTTCGGGCGATGTGGCGGCCATGGTCACCTTTGTCCGGGGGCGTGTCGGGGACCAACAGCGTGCCATATCCGGGTGAACCGGCGGCATGCGCGGGATGTGATCTTGTCCGCCACACCGGGCGTTCTTGCCACAAGATCAAATGGATATCTCTTAATATTGTCTTATGAACCGGGAGATGAGACTCGAGGATTACCTGGACCCCGAGGGCAACATCGCGATCCCCGCAGGAGTGACGCTGACGTCGTTCCTGGAACGCAATGTCGCCGCCTTCGGTGACACCCCTGCCTACCGCTACCTCGACTTCGACCACGACCGCACCGTCGAGCTGACCTGGTCGCAGATGGGCCCCCGACTGCGCGCGGTCAGCGCACGTCTGCAGCAGATCACCCAGCCTGGCGACCGCGTCGCGATCCTCGCCCCGCAGGGCGTCGACTACGTCATCGGATTCTTCGCCGCCATCCAGGCCGGCGCCATCGCCGTCCCACTGTTCGCTCCCGAGCTTCCCGGCCACACCGAGCGTCTCGACGCGGTGCTCGGTGACGCGGAACCGACCGTCGTGCTCACCACCACCCCGGCCGCCGGGGCCGTCGGGGATTTCCTGCGCACGCTGCCCCGACACCGCCGGCCCCGGATGCTCGCGATCGACGCCCTGCCGGACTCCGTCGGCGCCGCGTTCACCCCCACGCGGCTGGACACCGATGCGATCGCGTACCTGCAGTACACCTCGGGGTCCACCCGCACCCCAGCCGGTGTGGAGATCACCCATCGCGCGGCGTGCACCAACGTCGTGCAGATGATCTTGTCGGTCGGCCTGGACTGGAACATCCGCAGCGTGAGCTGGCTGCCGCTGTTCCACGACATGGGACTGCTGATGATCATGTTCCCCGCCCTGTGCGGCGGCCACATCACGTTGATGTCGCCGGTGGCGTTCGTGCGGCGGCCGTATCGCTGGATCCGAGAGCTGGGCGCCTCCGACGCCCCGACCTTCGCAGCCGCGCCCAACTTCGCCTTCCAGCTCGCCGCCCAGCGGGGACTACCGCCGGCCGGGGAGACCCTGGACCTCAGCAACGTCGCCGGACTGATCAACGGTTCCGAACCGGTGAGCATCGCCGCGGTCGACCAGTTCACCGCTGCGTTCGCGCCCTACGGGCTGAAGGCGACCGCCATCAAGCCCTCCTACGGCATGGCCGAGGCCACCCTGTTCGTGTCCACCACCGACGCGCACGCGCAGCCGACGGCGGTCTACCTCGATCGCGCCGAACTCGGCGCCGGCCGCGCCGTCGAGGTCCCCGCAGACCAACCGGGCGCGGTCGCGCAGGTGTCCTGCGGCACCGTCGCCCGCAGCCAGTGGGCGGTCATCGTCGACGCCCAGACCGACAGCGAGTTGCCCGACGGCCACGTCGGCGAGATCTGGTTGCACGGCGACAACATCGGCCACGGATACTGGCGCCGGACCGAGGAAACCGAGCTGACCTTCCAGAACAAGCTGCAGTCGCGCCTGCAGTACCACAGTCACGCCGAAGGCAGCGCCGAAAGCGGGTTGTGGTTGCGCACCGGAGATCTCGGCGTCTATCACGACGGTCAGCTCTACATCACCGGGCGGGTCAAGGACCTGATCATCGTCGACGGTCGTAACCACTACCCGCAGGACATCGAGGCCACCGTGGCCGAAGCCGCCACGGCGGTGCGTGCGGGATACGTGGCGGCGTTCCCGGTGCCGGCCGAAGACGGCCGGGAAGCGGTGGTCATCGTCGCCGAGCGCGCCGCCGGAGCGGGACGTGCCGAGGCCGCCCCGATCGTGGAGGCGATCCGCGCCGCGGTGTCGCGACGCCACGCGGTTCCCATCGCCGACGTGAAACTCGTTGCCGCCGGTACGATCCCGCGAACAACCAGTGGGAAGCTGGCGCGCCGGGCGTGCCGGGCGCGCTATCTCGACGGCACCCTGTAAAACGCTCTCCGCCATGGCGGCCGCCACCACCCGACGGCACGCCGTTACAGTTCTGGCCGTGAGTGGATACCAGACCATCGCAGTCGAGCAATCCGGTCCCGTCGCCCGGATCACGCTGAACCGCCCGGAAGCGGCCAACGGCATGAACGCTTTGCTGACCGCTGAGCTTGCCGACGCCGCAGCCAGCCTGGACCGGCCGGACGTCAAGGTCGTCGTCGTCACCGGCGCGGGCCGCTTCTTCTGCGCCGGAGGTGATCTCAAGGAGTTCGCGTCGGCGGAACACCGCGGACGCCACCTCAAAAGCGTCGCCGACAACCTGCACCGGGCCATCTCGACGTTCGCCCGGATGGACGCCGTGGTCATCACCGCGGTCAACGGCACGGCGGCGGGGGCGGGCTTCTCGCTGGCGGTCACCGGCGATCTGGTGCTTGCCGCCGAATCGGCGTCGTTCACGATGGCCTACACCCGCGTCGGGCTCAGCCCCGACGGCAGTTCGTCGTACTACCTGCCCCGGCTCATCGGCGTCGCCCGGACCAAACAGCTGATGTTGACCAACCGCACGCTCTCGGCACAGGAGGCGCTGTCCTGGGGGCTGCTGACCGAGGTCGTGCCCGACGACCGTCTGTCCGCACGTGCCGACGAACTGGCCGATCAGATGGCCGCCACCGCCGCCGGCTCCAACGGCGGAGTGAAATCGCTGCTGCTGGGCAGCTTCGCCAACGGCCTCGAGGAGCAGATGGAACTCGAGGGCCGGCTGATCGCGGCGCGCGCCGAAACCGCCGAGGGCCGCGAGGGAGTCGACGCGTTCCTGGCCAAGCGCGCGCCCGACTTCTAGAAGGAGTGCTCCTCGGCCGGGAAGACCCCGCTGGCGACCTCGTCGGCGTACTGGGTGGCCGCCCGGCGCAACTCCTCGCCGACGGCGCCGAAACGCTTGACGAACTTGGCGGTCCGACCGGTGGTCAGGCCGGCCATGTCCTGCCACACCAGCACCTGGGCGTCACAGTTGGGGCCCGCGCCGATGCCGACGGTCGGGATCGTCAACTTGCCGGTGATCTGCGTGGCCAACTCGGCGGGAACCATCTCCATCACCACGGCGAAGGCGCCGGCCTCCTGGACGGCGATCGCGTCGTGGATGGTCTGCTCGGCGGCGTCGCCGCGGCCCTGTACCCGGAACCCGCCCAGGCCGTTGACGCTCTGCGGGGTGAACCCGATGTGGGCCATGACCGGGATGCCGGCGGCAGTGAGCGCAGCGATCTGGTCCGCCACCCGCTCGCCACCTTCGAGCTTGACGGCGTGGGCACCGGTCTCCTTGAGGAACCGGGTCGCCGTCGCGAGCGCCTGCGCGGCGCCGGCTTCGTAACTGCCGAAGGGCAGATCGGCGATCACCAACGCGTGCGGCGCGCCCCGAACGACGCCGCGGACCAGCGGGATCAACTCATCGATGGAGATCGGAACCGTGGTGTCGTAGCCGTAGACCACGTTGGCGGCTGAATCACCGACCAACAGCACCGGAATCTCGGCGTCGTCGAACGCGGCGGCCGTGGAGTAGTCGTAGGCGGTGAGCATCGCCCACTTGTGCCCCTCGGCCTTCCACTTGTGCAAATGGTGGGTGCGAACTTTCACACGCGGTTTCGTCGAATCGGCGACAGCACCGTAAACGGCCTGTTCAGACATCGTTGTCCCCTCATCGGGTGGGTCGTTTCGAATCCTCGAGGCCACCAGACGGGGTCCCCGGGTTTCGCTGACCGTCTCAGTCTGCCACTGCGTCACCAGAAGTTGAACGGGACGTTAAGTGGATTTGCTCACACCCGCTGTTCACGCGCCTACGATCGGCGGCATGCCCGGACTCCAGCGGTTGAGCGGACTCGACGCCAGCTTCCTGTATCTCGAAACCGCCGTGCAGCCGCTTCATGTGTGTTCGATCCTCGAACTCGACACCTCGACGATGCCGGGCGGTTACACCTTCGACCGGTTGCGCGACGGGTTGGCACTGCGGATCAAGGCGATGCCCGAGTTCCGGGAGAAGGTCGCCGACAACCGGTTCAACCTCGATCACCCGGTGTGGGTGGAGGACAAGGACTTCGACGTCGACCGGCACCTGCACCGCATCGGGCTGCCGTCTCCGGGGGGACGCACCGAACTGTCCGAGATCGCCGGGCACATCGCGTCGCTGCCGCTGGACCGCACCCGTCCGCTGTGGGAGATGTGGGTCATCGAGAACATCGCCGGGACCGATGCCCAGAACGGTGGGCGCATCGCGGTGATGACGAAGGTGCACCACGCCGCCGTCGACGGGGTGACCGGCGCCAACCTGATGTCGAAGCTGTGCACCACCGAACCCGATGCCCCACCACCCGATCCTGTCGAGGCGAGTGGGCAGGGCAGTGACCTGGAGATCGCGGTCAGCGGCGCGGTGCGCTTCGCCGCCCGTCCGCTGAAGCTGGCCAATGTCGTGCCGACCACGGTGTCCTCGGTGATCGACACCGTGCGACGTGCGCGCAACGGTTCGGCGATGGCGCCGCCGTTTGCCGCCCCGAGGTCGGTGTTCAACGCCAACGTCACCGCACACCGCAACGTCGCTTTCGCGCAACTCGACCTCGAGGACATCAAGACCGTCAAGAACCACTTCGGAGTCAAGGTCAACGACGTGGTGATGGCGCTGGTCTCGGGGGTGTTGCGCAAGTTCCTGCTCGACCGCGGCGAGCTGCCGGAGAACTCGCTGGTCGCCATGGTGCCGGTGTCGGTGCATGACAAGTCGGACCGGCCGGGGCGCAACCAGGTCTCCGGGATGTTCTCCCGGTTGGAGACGAGCATCGAGGACCCCGCGAAGCGGCTCATGGCCATCGCCGAAGCCAATTCGGTTGCCAAGCAACACAGTTCCGCGATCGCCGCGACACTGCTGCAGGACTGGACCCAGTTCGCCGCCCCGGCGGTGTTCGGCACGGCGATGCGGGTCTACGCCAGCAGCCGCCTCTCCGGAGCCCGGCCGGTGCACAACCTGGTGGTCTCCAACGTTCCGGGCCCGCAGGTGTCGCTGTTCCTGCTGGGCTGCGAGGTCACGGCGATGTATCCGCTGGGCCCGATCTTCCACGGCTCCGGACTGAACATGACCGTGATGTCGCTGTCGGGCAATCTCGACGTCGGGATCGTGTCCTGCCCGGAGTTGCTGCCGGACCTGTGGGACATGGCCGACGACTTCGAAGTCGCGCTCAAGGAGTTGCTCGACGCGACCCGCTAACCGGCTTCGCCAGGGCAGATGCCCGGTCATGGCAGCATGTGGTGCCATGAGGCTCACCACCCGGATCCTTCGATCCGGTCTGACACTGACCACCGCGGCGATTGTGGTTGCCGGATGCAGCACGGTGGTCGAGGGCCGCGCGCGTATCGCCGTCCCCCGGCCGGGCTCGCCCATCGAGTGGGCGCCGTGCGAGGTCGGTCCTTCTGATCAATCCCGCATCCCGCCCGGCGCCGAGTGCGGGTTGCTGTCGGTGCCGGTCAACTGGGACAACGCCGACGACCCCAACGGTGAGGTCATCCAGCTGGCGATGATGCGCTTCCCGGCCACCGGGGACAAGATCGGCTCGCTGGTCATCAATCCGGGAGGGCCGGGGGAGTCCGGAGTCAAGGCCGCCGTCTCGATGGTCACGACGCTGCCCGAGTCGGTGCGCGAGAGGTTCGACCTCGTCGGATTCGATCCCCGCGGCGTCGCGAACTCGGCGCCGGCGCTGTGGTGCAACAGCGACGCCGACAACGACCGGCTGCGCGCCGACAACGTCGTGGAGTACACCCCGGAGGGGGTGGCGCACATCGAGAAGCTGACCAAGGAGTTCGTCGACCGCTGCGTCGAGAAGATGGGCAAGAACTTCCTGGCCAACGTCGGCACCGCCAGCGTGATCAAGGATCTCGACGCGATCCGGGCGGCGCTGGGAGACGAGAAGCTGACCTACCTGGGCTATTCCTACGGCACCCGGATCGGCGCCGGCTACGCCGAGGCGTACCCCGAGCGGGTGCGCGCGATGATCCTCGACGGCGCCGTCGACCCGAACGCTGACCCCGTGGAAGCCGATGTGCGCCAGGCCGCGGCGTTCCAGCAGGCGTTCGACGACTACGCCGCCGACTGTGCACAGAGCCCCGACTGTCCGTTGGGCACCGACCCGGACAAGGCCGTCGAGGTCTATCAGGACCTGGTGGAGCCGTTGGTCGACGATCCGGCCGAGACCGACGACCCACGCGGGTTGAGCTACAACGACGCCATCGTCGGGACGATCCTTCCGCTGTATTCGCCGAGCCTGTGGCGGCATCTGACCCAGGGCCTGACCGAACTGCAGGACGGTCGCGGTGACACCATGCTCACGCTGGCCGATCTCTACATGGGTCGCGACGCGCAGGGTCGCTACAACAATTCGACCGACGCGCGGGTGGCGGTCAACTGTGTCGACAAGCCGGCCATCACCGACCGCGAGACCATCGTCGAGCAGGACCGCCGGATCCGGGAAGCCGCACCGTTCATGAGCTACGGCGAATTCACCGGCTACGCGCCGATGTCGACGTGCGGCTTCTGGCCGGTCCCGCCGACCAGCACCCCGCACGAGATCAAGGTCAACGGGCTGCCGCCGATCCTGGTGGTGTCCACCACCAACGACCCGGCCACTCCGTACCAGGCGGGTGTCGACCTGGCCAAGCAGCTGGGCGGCACGCTGTTGACCTACGAGGGAACCCAGCACACCGTGGTGTTGCAGGGCGACTCCTGCGTCGACGAGATCTCCGCGGAGTACCTCATCGACCTGACGGTGCCGCCGCCGGGCACCCGATGCTGACCCTGAGCGTCGTCACCGAAGCCGATCTGCCCGAGCTGATGCCGCTGATGCGCGGCTACTGCGACTTCTACCGGGTGGACCCGGCCGATGAGCAGCTCGCGACGATGTCGCGGTCGCTGATCGCCCAGCCACAGGAAGGGCTCCAACTGATCGCCCGCGACTCCGATGCAACGGCGGTGGGCTTCGCGACGATCTTCTGGACATGGCAGACGCTGTACGCCGCTCGTGTCGGCGTGCTCAACGACCTCTACGTCGCTCCGGGGTTCCGCGGTGCCGGCGCGGGCCGCGAGCTCATCACCGCCTGCCTGCAGCGGTGCCGCGAGCGCGGCGCGGCGAAGCTGGTGTGGGAGACCGCGCCGGACAACGTGGTCGCACAACGGCTTTACGACGCTCTGGGCGCCGAGAAGTCGACGTGGCTGACCTACGAGCTCGACGCCGGATAACGGCCCGGTCTCTGTTGGGGCCCAGGGGAAGACCCGGGTCCGGGTCGCGTGACACGATGGCTGCCATGTGGCGGGTGGGTTGGCTGTTGATGGCGTGCGTGCTGGTGTCGGCGGCGCTGAGCCCCCAGGCGGTAGCGGCGCCGCAGCCCGTCTGGACGTCGTGTTCACCGTGGATCGGCGACGCCTCCCGGGTGCCCACCGCCGAGTGCGGCACCGTCGCCGTTCCCGTCGATTACGCGAATCCTGAAGGGCCGCAAGTGCAGTTGGCGGTGGTCAGGGTTCCGGCCAGCGGCCCCAAGATCGGCATGCTGATCGTCAACCCCGGCGGCCCGGGAGCCTCGGCCGTCGACACGGTGGCCGGAATGGCGGCGGCGCTGGCCGGGAGCCCGATCACCACCGGGTTCGATCTCGTCGGCATCGACCCGCGCGGAGTCGGACACTCGACACCTGAGTTGCGGTGCCGCACCGACGCCGAGTTCGACGCCGATCGCGCCGAACCGATGGTCGACTACAGCCCGGCCGGGGTGGCCCACATCGAAGAACTCAACCGGGAGTTCGCCGCGCAGTGCCTCAACCGGATGGGGGCGGATTTCCTGGCCAACATCGGCACCGCGGCAGGCGTCCGGGACATGGACGTGGTGCGCGCCGCGCTGGGCGAGGAGCAGATCAACTATCTCGGTTTCTCGTACGGCACCCAGCTCGGCGCCGCGTACGCCGAGCAGTACCCGGACCGGGTGCGGGCCATGGTGCTCGACGGCGCCATCGACCCCAGCCTGGATCCGATCACCAAGAGCATCAACCAGATGGCCGGGTTCCAGCGCGCCTTCGACAAGTACGCCGCGGACTGTGCCCTGTCCGAGGGATGCCCGCTGGGCAGCGACCCCACTCAGTTCGTCAGCCGCTTCCGGCAGTTGGTGGACCCGCTGGTGGCAAATCCCGCCGCGACGTCGGACCCCAGACCGCTGGGTTACCAGGACGCCATCACCGGCACGGCGAGCGCGCTGTACTCGCCGCGGTACTGGACCTACCTGACGAGTGGGTTGTTGGGCCTGCAACGCGGCACCGATCCCGTCGACCTGCTGTTGCTCGCCGACGACTACCAGCGTCGCGACAAGTCCGGGCACTACCAGAACCGCCAGGACGCGTTCACCGCCATCCGCTGCGTCGACGCCGTGTACCCAACCGACCCCGCGGTGTGGGCGGAGGCGGACCGCCGGATCCGGCAGGTCGCGCCGTTCAGCGCCTACGGGGCGTTCACCGGTTTCGCCCCGCGCGACGAATGCGCATTGTGGCCGGTGCCCGCCACGACGACGGCTCACCCGGCGACCTCTCCGGGTCCGGGCAAGGTGGTCGTGGTCTCCACCACCGGGGACCCGGCGACGCCGTACGAATCCGGTGTCGCGCTGGCCCGCCAGATGGGTGCGTCGCTGATCAGTTTCGACGGCGCCCAGCACACCGTGGTGTTCAACGGGGACGCCTGCGTGGACACCGCGATCGTCGACTTCCTCGTCGATTCTTCGCTGCCGCCGCCCAATCTGCAGTGTTAGCTCACGGGCGCGGCTGAGATGCGGTGCGGCCGATGAACACGCCGGCGGAGTGCGAGCGCAGGAAGTCCGCCTGCTCGCGATGCATGGCCCGCGGCAGTTCGGTGAACCATCGCGTGGCGGTGGCTCCGTCGTCGGGGTGTGGGACGCCGGTGTAGTCGACGACGTCGAACGCGATGCCCACCGGTGAGTCCAGGCCGTTCTCGTGATGGCTGGGGTACTCGATGTAGCCCAACGGGTGTGCCGCGACCACGTCGATGCCCAACTCCGTGGCGGCGACGCGACGCACGGCGTCGAACAACTTCTCTCCGAATCGGACCGTTCCGCCTGGTAGATGCCACAGTCCGCGGCACGGCTCGATGTCACGCAGCGTGAGCAGCACCCCCGCCGGTGACCGGATCACGACTTCGACAGTCAGTCGCGGGACTTTGCTGTAGATGTCGCGGAACTCGTCGGGAGTCAGCGGGTGGGAGTGGTTGCTCATCGGGGTGTTTCGATGCCTCGGTTTCCGGCGGGTCTTTCGCCAGTTCAGACGTAACCGGATACCCGAACCGGAGCGTCCGGACGTAACACGGATTTAACAGGCGGAACCTACGCTCGCGGGCATGGATCGGCAGAAGGAATTCGTGCTGCGCACTCTGGAGGAGCGCGACATCCGCTTCGTCCGGTTGTGGTTCACCGACGTGCTCGGATTCCTCAAGTCCGTGGCGATCGCACCCGCCGAACTCGAGGGCGCCTTCGAGGAGGGCATCGGCTTCGACGGCTCGGCTATCGAAGGGTTTGCCCGGGTGTCCGAGGCCGACATGGTGGCCCGACCCGATCCGTCGACGTTCCAGGTGCTGCCCTGGACCTCCAGTGCCGGCGAGCATCATTCGGCGCGGATGTTCTGCGACATCACGATGCCCGACGGTTCGCCTTCGTGGGCGGACTCGCGGCACGTGCTGCGTCGTCAGCTCTCGAAAGCCAGCGACCTCGGTTTCACCTGCTACGTCCATCCCGAGATCGAGTTCTTCCTCCTCAAGCCCGGCCCCGACGACGGCAGCGAGCCCGAGCCCGCGGACAACGGCGGCTACTTCGACCAGGCTGTGCACGCCACCGCGCCGAACTTCCGCCGCCACGCGATCGACGCGCTCGAACAGATGGGCATCTCGGTCGAGTTCAGCCACCACGAGGGCGCGCCCGGACAGCAGGAGATCGACCTGCGCTACGCCGACGCGCTGTCGATGGCCGACAACGTGATGACGTTCCGCTACGTCGTCAAGGAGGTCGCCCTCGGTGACGGGGTGCGGGCCTCGTTCATGCCCAAGCCGTTCGCCGAGCACCCGGGGTCGGCGATGCACACCCACATGAGCTTGTTCGAAGGCGAGAACAACGCCTTCCACAGCCCGGAAGACCCGCTGCAGCTCTCCGAGGTCGGAAAGTCCTTCATCGCAGGGATTCTCGAGCATGCGACCGAGATCAGCGCGGTCACCAACCAATGGGTGAACTCCTACAAGCGGCTGGTGCACGGTGGTGAGGCCCCGACCGCGGCGTCCTGGGGTGCGGCCAACCGCTCGGCGCTGGTGCGCGTGCCGATGTACACCCCGCACAAGGCGTCGTCGCGCCGCATCGAGGTCCGCAGCCCCGACTCGGCGTGCAACCCCTACCTGACCTTCGCGGTGTTGCTGGCAGCCGGGCTGCGCGGGGTGGAGAAGGGTTACACGCTCGGACCGCAGGCCGAGGACAACCTGTGGAGCCTGACCTCAGAGGAGCGTCGCGCGCTGGGGTACAAGGAGCTGCCCGGCAGCCTGGGTGTCGCGCTGACGGAGATGGAGAACTCCGAACTGGTCGCCGAGGCGCTCGGTGAGCACGTCTTCGACTTCTTCCTGCGCAACAAGCGCACCGAGTGGGAGAACTACCGCAGTCACGTCACTCCGTTCGAGCTGAAGACGTATCTGTCGCTGTAGGGATTCCGGCCTGCACTAGATTCTCAAGGGTGGCCAAACCCGCGACGCAGCGACCCAAGCTGCCCGGCGTCGGTCGGCTCGGACTGGTGGAGTCGACCGCGCAGGCCGACCTCGACCGGCTCGGGTGGAACACCGACGCCCATGTGGAACTGTTGTGGTCGCTGTCCCGGGCCCCCGACGCCGACACCGCGCTGCGCGCGATCACCCGCCTGGCCGACGCGCTCGACTCGGGCTGGGACGAACTCAACAGCGCACTGCTGAAGGACCGCGGGCTGCGTGGACGACTGTTCGCGGTCCTCGGGTCTTCCCTGGCGCTCGGTGATCACCTGATCGCCAACCCCGAGGTCTGGCATCTGTTGGCCGGCACCGTCACGCTGCCGACACCGGCGCAGCTGCACGAGATCTTCGCCGCCGAGGCCGACCAGCACGACGACGCGATCGCGGCGGTGTCCCCGCTTCGGGTGCTCTACCGCAGCCGGGTGATGGTGCTCGCCGCACTGGATCTGGCTCCGACCGTGGAGAACGAGCCGGTGCTGCCGTTCACCGAGGTCGGTCGCCACCTGGCCGACCTCGCCGACGCCGCGCTGGGTGCGGCGCTGAGCGTGGTGAACCGCTCGGTGTGCGGCGCGGACACCCCGCCGGCGCTGGCCGTCGTCGCGATGGGCAAATGCGGCGCCCGCGAGCTGAACTACGTCAGCGACGTCGACGTCATCTTCGTCGCCGAAGACGGCTCCCACAGCAGTCTCGCGCTGGCGACCCGCATCGCCGGTGAGATGATGCGGCTGGCCTCCGACGCGTTCTTCGAGGTCGACGCGGCGTTGCGGCCGGAGGGCAAGCAGGGCCAGCTGGTGCGCTCATTGGACTCCCACGTCGCCTACTACCAGCGGTGGGCCAAGACCTGGGAGTTCCAGGCGCTGATGAAGGCGCGGCCCGCCGTCGGCGACATGGATCTGGGCAGGCGCTACATCGAGGCTCTCGAGCCCATGGTGTGGACCGCCTGCGAGCGTGAGGATTTCGTACCCGAGGTGCAGGCGATGCGCCGCCGGGTCGAGGAGCTGGTGCCGGCCGCGGTGCGCTCGCGTGAACTCAAGTTGGGCACCGGCGGCCTGCGTGACGTCGAGTTCGCCGTGCAGCTGCTGCAGCTGGTGCACGGACGCAACGACGAGTCGTTGCACGTGGCCTCGACCGTCGAAGCGCTGACCGCGCTCGCGGACGGCGGGTACGTCGGTAGGGACGACGCGGCCAACATGACCGCGTCGTACGAGTTCTTGCGCCTGCTCGAGCACCGGCTACAGCTCCAGCGCCTCAAGCGCACCCACATGCTGCCCGAATTCGACGACGACGAGGCGCTGCGCTGGCTGGCGCGCGCGGCGCACATGCGTCCTGACGGCCGCCACGACGCGCTGGGCGTGCTGCGGGAGGAGCTGCGGCGCCAGAGCCACCGGGTGTCGCGGCTGCACGCCAAGCTGTTCTATCAGCCACTGCTGGAGTCGGTCGCCGAGGCGACGATGGGCCTGCCGGTCGGGATGAGCGCCAAAGCCGCGGAGCGCCAGCTCGCCGCCCTGGGGTACGAAGGGCCGGAGAGCGCGCTGACCCATCTGGCCGCGCTGACCGGCAGTAGCGGGCGGCGTGGTCGGGTTCAGCGGGTGCTGTTGCCGACACTGTTGGACTGGCTGTCCGACACCCCTGACCCGGATGCGGGGCTGCTGAACTACCGCCGTCTCAGCGACGCGATGGCCGACCACCGGTGGTATCTGGCGACGCTGCGCGACGAGGGGGCGGTAGCCAAACGGTTGATGCACGTGCTGGGCACCTCGGCCTACGTTCCAGAGCTGCTGATGCACGATCCGGAAGTCATCCAGCTCTATGCCGACGGCCCGAACGGGCCCAAGCTGTGCGAGGCGGACCCCGAGGGGGTGGCCCGTTCGCTGGTGGCTTCGGCGGCCCGGCACAGCGACCCGACGCGGGCGATCGCCGCGGCACGGTCGCTGCGCCGCCGGGAACTGGCCCGCATCGCCTCGGCGGATCTGCTCGGCATGATGAGCGTCACCGCGGTGTGCAAGCAGCTCACCGCGGTGTGGGTGGCGGTGCTGCAGGCCGCCCTGGACGCGGTGATCCGGGCGAACTCCCCGCAGTCCGGTCCGCCGGCCCGCATCGCGGTCATCGGGATGGGCCGCCTCGGTGGAGGAGAACTGGGTTACGGGTCGGACGCCGACGTCATGTTCGTGTGCGAACCCAACGAAGGGGTCGAGGAATCGGCGGCGGTCCGCTGGTCGGTGACGGTTGCCGAGCAGGTGCGCTCACGACTGGGAACCCCCGGCGCCGACCCGCCGCTGGAGGTGGACACGAACCTGCGTCCCGAGGGGCGCAGCGGCTCTCTGGTCCGCACACTGTCGTCCTATCAGACCTACTACGCGCAGTGGGCACAGCCGTGGGAAGTGCAGGCGTTGCTGCGGGCGCACCGGGTGGCCGGGGACCTCGAACTGGGCGAGAAGTTCCTGCTGATGATCGACAAGACCCGCTATCCGCCCGGCGGTGTGTCGGCCGAGACGGTGCAGGAGATCAGGCGGATCAAGGCGCGGGTGGACGCCGAGCGGCTGCCCCGCGGCGCCGACCCGAACACCCACACCAAGCTCGGTCGCGGTGGGTTGGCCGACATCGAATGGACCGTCCAGTTGCTGCAGTTGCGGTATGCGCACAAGATTCCCGCATTGCACAACACCTCGACGCTGGACAGCCTGGCCGCGATCGGTGCAGCCGAATTGATCGCCGAGGGCGACATCGAACTGCTGCGTGACGCGTGGCTGACCGCGACCAAGGCGCGCAATGCGTTGGTGCTGGTGCGCGGCAAGCCGACCGACCAGCTGCCGGGGCCCGGACGCCTGCTCAACGCCGTGGCGACCGCGGCCGGCTGGCCGGACGGGGACGGCGGCGAGTTCCTGGACAACTATCTGCGGGTGACACGGCGGGCGAAGGCCGTGGTCCGCAAGGTTTTCGGAGGCTGAGCCGACTGATGGTTGCGGAGGCTGAGCCGACTGATGGTTGTGGAGGCTGAGCCGACTGATGGTTGTGGAGGCTGAGCCGACTGATGGTTGTGGAGGCTGAGCCGACTGATGGATGTGGAGGATTGGTGTGGAGTTCGCGTTCGATGTGATCAGTGCCGAGGACTACGACCGGCAGCGGGCAAGCTATGACCCGCTCACCGATGCGTTGCGCCGGCTCATCGATGTGGGAATCCACACCGCCGTCGACGACGGCACCGTGCAGGAGGCGCTGCGACACCTCGAGGCCGCGACCGAGTTACTCGAACGCGATCAGCGAAGCGTGACCTCCACTCTCCGGCACGCCGACACGGGCAAGCCGGTCGCCTGGGCCAATCCCGCTGTCGGACTTCGCAACGCCATCGCCCCGCCGATGGTCATCCAGCATGATCCCGACGGCAGCTGCTGGAGTGAGTTCACGTTGGGTCGGGCCTACGAGGGACCGCCCGGCTGGGTGCACGGCGGCATCTGCGCGCTGCTGCTCGACCACATCCTCGGAGAGGTCGCCAGCGAGGGGCTGAGCCTGCCGAAGTTCACCGGCACGATCAGTGTGAAGTACCTGCGCGGCACACACCTGGGGCCGGTGCGGGCGGAGGCGTTCGTCGAACGGTCGGAAGGCTTCAAGACCTACGCACGGGGATACCTCAAAGATGCCGAGGGCGTGACCGTGGAAGCCGAGGGCGTGTTCATCATGCCGGCGTGGGCGCGCGACGCCGGATGAAGTTCTACGTCAGCACGGCCTTCCTCGACACCCGGGAGGCCGTCGAGATCGCCAGGGCCGCCGATGATCTCGGGTATCACGGGATGGCGATCCCGGATCACGTCATCAACCTCGAAACTCTGCAGACGCCCTATCCGTACACCAAGGACGGGGCCCGACGCTGGGAGGCGTTCACCGACTGGCCCGACCCCTGGGTCATGATCGGGGCGATCGCCTTGGTGACCACCCGACTACGGTTCGTCACCACGGTGTACCTGCCCGCGATGCGCGATCCGTACTCGGCGGCCAAGTCGATCGGAACCGCGGCAGTGCTGGCGGACGGCCGCCTCGAGCTCGGTATCGGCGTGGGCTGGTGCCGTGAGGAGTTCGAGTTGCTCGGTCAGCAGTTCGAGAAACGCGGCCGGCGCACTGACGAGATGCTCGAGCTTATGAAAGCGTTGTGGTCGCCGGGGTGGACCGAGTTCTCCGGTGAGTTCTACACCGCTCCGCGGCTGGAGATGGAGCCCACTCCGCCGCCGATTCCGGTGTACGTGGGTGGACTGTCGGACATCGCGCTGCGCCGGGCCGCCCGGCACGACGGCTGGATCGGTGATCTGATCACCACCGACAAGGCGCTGGAACGGGTCGACGCCGTCCGCCGGTTACGCGCCGAGAAGGATCTGAGCATGGACGGTTTCGAGGTGATCACGCCGCTGACCGACGCGTTCACCCCGGAGCACTACGCGCGAGCCGAGGCCGGCGGTATCACCGGGATCATCACGATGCCGTGGATGTTCTACAGCGGTCCCGACTCGAGCACCGCCGACAAGATCGACGGGATGCGCCGTTTCCGCGCGGATATGAGGCTCGGCGACTGAGGACAGCTCAGGTGCGGGCCAGCGTCGACCCGCCACGCTGGCCGTCGACGGACCATGCACCAGCGCCCGTCGCCGCCAGCAGGAGAAACCCGAAGCAGAACAGCAGCGCGGTTTCCCCGCCGTTCTCGGTGGGCCAGAAGCTTCCGAGTTCGCCGCCGAGGATGCCCCAGTGCTGCCAGAAATAGGCGACCGCCATCTGGCCCGCGGCGATCAGCGCCGCAATGCGGGTGAAGAAGCCGACCGTGATCAGCAGGCCGGTGATGAGTTCGATCAGGCCGGCCCACCAGAACGGCCAGGTGCCCACCGGCACGGCCTCACCCACGGGCCAGCCGAAGAGTTTCATCGTGCCGTGCAGCGTGAACAGCAGGCCGAAGATGATGCGGAAGATGCTCAGCGCGGGGGAGGACAGGCTCGCCAGGCGTGCGTCCACTTTCTGTGACATAGCTGTGAGGATACCGGGGCGGACTACAGTCCGCATAGCGTTTTGGTGTCGAAGGCGTTGCGGGAAGACGAAGAGCCGGATGGCCGCCCCAGAAGGGGGCTGCCATCCGGCTCTCCGGGTGACTCAGACGTCGCGTCGGCGGGGCCGACTTAAACGTCGCGTCGGCGGGGCCGACTTAAACGTCGCGTCGGCGGGGCCGACTTAAACGTCGTAGTAGAGCGCAAACTCGTACGGGTGCGGACGAATCTGCACCGGCATGATCTCGTTCTCCCGCTTGTAGGTGATCCACGTTTCGATCAGGTCGGGGGTGAACACGCCGCCCTCGGTGAGGTACTCGTGGTCCTCCTCGAGCTTGTCGATCACGGCGGCCAGCGAGGTGGGCGCCTGCGGGATGTTGGCGGCTTCCTCCGGCGGCAACTCGTAGAGGTCCTTGTCGACCGGCGCCAGCGGCTCCATCTTCTTCTTGATGCCGTCGATGCCGGCCATCAGCATGGCCGCGAACGCGAGGTACGGGTTGCCGGAGCTGTCCGGGCAGCGGAACTCGAGGCGCTTGGCCTTCGGGTTGTTGCCCGTGATCGGGATACGGACGCACGCCGACCGGTTGCGCTGGCTGTACACCAGATTGATCGGGGCCTCGTAGCCCGGCACCAACCGCTTGTAGGAGTTCACCGTCGGGTTGGTGAACGCCAGCAGCGACGGGGCGTGGTGCAGGATGCCGCCGATGTAGTGGCGGGCCATGTCCGACAGACCGGCGTAACCCGACTCGTCGTGGAACAGCGGCTTGCCGTCCTTCCACAGCGACTGGTGTGCGTGCATGCCGGAGCCGTTGTCGCCGAACAGCGGCTTGGGCATGAAGGTGACGGTCTTGCCGTTTGCCCAGGCGGTGTTCTTGATGATGTATTTGAACAGCAGCACGTCGTCGGCCGCGTGCAACAGCGTGTTGAACTTGTAGTTGATCTCGGCCTGACCGGCGGTGCCGACCTCGTGGTGGCCGCGCTCGAGCACGAATCCCGCGTTCTGCAGGTTGGTGGCCATCTGGTCGCGCAGGTCGACGTAGTGGTCGTAGGGCGCCACCGGGAAGTAACCGCCCTTGGGGCGGACCTTGTAGCCACGGTTGGGCGAACCGTCGGCCTCCAGCGGCTCGCCGCTGTTCCACCAGCCGGACTCCGAGTCGACCTCGTAGAAGGTGCCGTTCATCCGCGAGTCGAAGCTCACCGAGTCGAAGATGTAGAACTCCGCCTCCGCGCCGAAAAAGCAGGTGTCGGCGATGCCGGTGCTGGCCAGGTAGTTCTCCGCCTTGCGGGCCACGTTGCGCGGATCGCGGGAGTACGCCTCCCTGGTGAACGGATCGTGGACGAAGAAGTTCAGGTTCAGTGTCTTGGCGTGCCGGAACGGGTCGATCTGCGCCGTCGCCGGGTCCGGCAGCAGCATCATGTCGGACTCGTGGATGGACTGGAAGCCGCGAACCGACGAACCGTCGAATGCCAGGCCGTCCTCGAACACGCTCTCATCGAAGGCCGCAGCCGGGATCGAGAAGTGCTGGACCACACCGGGCAGATCGCAGAACCGGATGTCGACGTACTCGACATTCTGGTCCTTGATCATCTTCATGATGTCGTCGGCGGTCTTTTCTGCCACTGATTGCTCTCCTTTATTTGGTAAGCCCGCGCGTTGACGCTATGGACCCGATGTTGCACCGTCGTCAACCATATGTTGCGCCGACGTTACGCATGAGCCTTCCGGTGGCGGTTCCAGCACGGTCGTGGTGCACACATATCCTGGCATCATGGCCCCTTCCACTGGCTCCGGTCTGGGGTCCTGGCTGTCCGGGCCCGACGCCTCGGATCCCGGCAAGTACCCGGGCGAGCGGCTCGGGATGCCGGAGAGCGGTCCGGGTTCGATCGCCCGGTTCGGGCGCCGGGTGGCCGCGCTGAGCCTCGACTGGCTGGTCTCCTACGGGCTGGCCGCCCTCGCGATGACGTTCGGGTTGATCAGCATGTCGATGCTGTCGACGGCAGTGCTGGGGATCTGGCTGGCGCTGGGCGTGGTGTCGGTGCGGCTGTTCGGGTTTTCCCCGGGCCAGCTGGTGCTGGGGCTCAGAGTGGTCGGCGTCGACGGCCGCCCGGCAGGTGTGGGCCGGGCGCTGGGCCGCGGACTGTTGATCGCGCTGGTGATCCCCGCGCTGTTCACCGACTCCGACCTGCGGGGGCTGCACGATCTGGCCACCAAGACCGCGGTGGTGAAGCGGTAGGGCGTCTCACACCTCGTGCATGACGCGGCCGTTCATCATCGTCAGCTGCACCTGGGCGCGGTGGATGTCATGCGGGTCGATGTCGAAGATGTTGCGGTCCAGCACGATCAGGTCGGCGAGTTTTCCGGCCTCCAGCGAACCCACCCGGTCGTCCATCCGGATCTGATAGGCCGCCCCGAGCGTGTTGGCGTGCACGGCCTGCTCGACGCTCAGGCGCTGATCGGCGGGGGCGAGGACGGCGGCGCCGGGCTCGCCGATGAGTTGCCGGGTGACGCCGATCTGTATCGAGTCGAGCGGCTTGTAGGTCGAGAAGTACCCGGCCGCAGGCCAATCGGTGCCCAGCGAGATGCGTCCGCCGGCTTGGGCGACGTCCTGGATGCGGTAGAGCAGGTCCTGGCGCGGTCGCCCGTAGCGGGCCGCCAGGTTCTCGACGGTGTCGGGGTCCGCCGACATCCAGTTGGCCGAGAACTGTGCGACGACGCCGAGATCGGCGAAGCGACCGCTGTCCGGATCGGCCACGTATACCAGGTGAGCGATGGTGTGGCGGCGATCGCGCTCGGGGTTGGCGGCGACGGCGGCCTCGATCGCGTCGAGCGCGGTGCGTGCGGTGCGCTCCCCGCAGGCGTGCACGTGCACGTCGAACCCGGCGGCGTCGACCTCGGCGACGAGCTGACGCCACTGCTGCTCGGTGAACGGTGAGCCGCCGGTCGAGTCGGGTTTGTCGGCGTAGGGCTCGATCAGCCAGGCGGTATAGCCCTCCTGGGTGCCGTCACCGATGATCTTGACCACGCCGACGGTGACCAGCTCACTGGAGATCCGGTCGCGGATGTCGGTGAGGGCGGCCACCGCCCCGTCGACCGGCGGCGACTTGACGCTGTAGGACGCCACCACGCGGAACGGCAGCGCTCCGTGCTGCTCGACGTCGGTGTACAGGCTGATCAGCGCGCCCTGGTCGTCGCCGATGGGCGGTACCCCGGCGTCGAACAGCGCGGTGATGCCCGCTTCAGAGGCCTTCGGCAGCCACGACTCGAGCAGCGTCCGCATGTTCTCGGGTGAGATCGGCTCGATCGCGTTGACGAGGCTCAGGACCGCGTCCACTTCCAGGATGTAACCCGTCGGGTCGCCGTTGCCGTCGCGGACGTAGTAGCTGAACCCAGGTATCGGATCGGTGGTGTCGCGGCTGACACCGGCCATCTCGAGCGCCGTGCTGTTGGCCCACAGGCTGTGGCCGTCGATGGCGAAGAAGAACCCCGGGCGGTCGGGCAGCACCTTGTCCAGATCGGCTCGGGTGGGGCCCTGCGGGCCGAACATGTCCACCCGCCATCCGAAGCCACGCACCGGGCCGGTGGGGTGCTGCTGTGCGTAGTCGGCGATCGCGGCCAGCGCGTCCTCGCCGGTCGGGACCTGCAGGTCGACACCGGTGGTGAGGAACGCCCCGAGGAACGGATGGATATGGGCCTCGACGAAGCCGGGCATCAGCAGACGCCCGGCAAGGTCGACGACGCGGGTGTCCGGACCCGCCAACGCCATGGCGCCGTCGTCGTCGCCGACGTAGGTGATCGTGTTTCCGGTGACCGCGACCGCCTGCGCCCAGGGCGCCGTGTCGGTCAGCGTGTAGACCCGGCCGCGGTGGAAGACCACATCCGCGTCGGCGTTCTCCACAGGAGCAGGCGAGGGGCTCTCACCCGTCGTCGAACAGGCGGCCAGACTCGTCGCGGCGACGAGTAGTGCACCGGCGCGCAAGGCCGTGCGGCGGGTGGTCGACAACGGTCGGGGAGTGCCGAACGCGGCGAATCGCGACGACCAGTCACATGCGGTGCACATGGACTGATTGTGGGGTCAGCGCCTGCGCACCGTGCGTTGAACGCCCTTCATCTTGGCGGCCGTGGGAAGTGGCCCCTTGGGCATCGCGGCGGGACCCACCTTGCTGCCGAGGGCGGCCAGCCGTGATTCGAGCGCATCCAGCTGCTTGACGGTGATGTTGGACGGCAACTTGGTCAGGTGACGCTCCAACTTGGACAGCGGCACCTGACCCTCACCGTTTCCGACGATGACGTCATAGATCGGGACGTCGCCGACCAGCCGGGCGGTGCGCTTCTTCTCCTGCGCCAGCAGCGGTTTGACCCGCGCCGCCGAGCCTTCGCCCACGAAGATCACCCCGGGTCGGCCGATCACCCGGTGCACGGCGTCGAAGTGGCCGGTGGCTGCCACCCCTGGCGTCACCCGCCACTTGCCGCGCAGATTCTCCAGGGCCCACGCCGCGGCGCCGGTCTGACCCTCGGCCTTGCGGTAGACCGACTTCTGGGCTCGGCGGCCGAAGATGATGAACGCGACCAGCGCGCCCAGCACGATGCCGAGCGGGATCAACATGAACATCGTGAAGCCGCCGGCGTAGATGCCCGCGGCCACCGATGCCCCCGCGATCAGGACGAACGCACCCGCCATATAGGGGATGAGGCGTTTGTCCTCTTTGCGTTGGATCTGGAAGGCCTGCCACAGCTGACTGCGGCGCTGCTTGGATGCCGCCTTGCGGGCAGCCTTCGCCTCGGCCTTGGCGGCTTTGACCTCAGCGGGATTGCGCGATTTCGCCATAACGTGTCCAGCATACAAATCCAGCCGGGCCGGTGTGGCGGCGTGATCGTGTAGCGGCGCTCAGCTGGTCAGCGTGCGCTTGCTGGCCTGCTCGTAGAGCCGCCCGGCGCGGTAGGAGGAGCGCACCAGCGGTCCGGCCAGCACCCCGGCGAAACCGAGCCCGGCCGCGTACTTCTCGTGCTCGACGAATTCCTCGGGATGCACCCACCGCTCGACCGGGTGGTGCCGGGCCGAGGGCCGCAGGTACTGGGTGATGGTGACGATGTCGCAGCCGGCCTCGTGCAGGTCGGCCAGCGCGTCGCGCACCTCCTCGGGCGTCTCGCCCATCCCCAGGATCAGGTTGCTCTTGGTGACCAAGCCGGCCGCGCGCGCCATGGTGAGCACCGACAGGCTGCGCTCGTAGCGGAAACCGGGACGGATCCGCTTGAAGATGCGCGGCACGGTCTCGACGTTGTGAGCCAACACCTCCGGGCGGGCGGCGAACACCTCGTCGAGCAGCGCGGGCTCGGCATTGAAGTCCGGAATCAACAGCTCCACCCCGGTGTTGGGGTTGAGCGCCTTGATCGCGCGAACGGTCTCGGCGTACAGCCAGGCCCCACCGTCGGGCAGGTCATCGCGGGCCACGCCGGTCACCGTCGAGTAGCGCAAACCCATCGCCGCGACGCTCTCGGCCACCCGGCGCGGTTCGTCACGGTCCAATTCGGCGGGCTTGCCGGTGTCGATCTGGCAGAAGTCACAACGCCGGGTGCACTGCTCGCCACCGATCAGGAACGTGGCCTCGCGGTCTTCCCAGCATTCGTAGATGTTGGGGCACCCCGCCTCTTCGCACACCGTGTGCAGGCCCTCGCGGCGCACCAGGCTCTTGAGTTCCTTGTACTCCGGACCCATCTTGGCCCTGGTCTTGATCCACGACGGCTTGCGCTCGATCGGGGTCTGCGCGTTGCGCACCTCGAGTCGGAGCAGTTTGCGGTTACCGGGATCCACACTCACTGCGTCGATGGTACTGCGTCGGCGGGCGCGGCGTCGGTGCCGGTGAGGTTGCCGTCCAGCGCCGCGCACACGGCGTGGGCGACCCGGTCGGCGATGTCGTCGACGCCGATCCGGCGGCCGAGCTCGGCGGTCAGGGACGTGACGCCCGCATCGGCGATGCCGCACGGCACGATCGAGCCGAACGCCCCGAGGTCGCAGTCGCAGTTGAGCGCGAAGCCGTGCAGGGTGGTGGCGCGGGCCACCCGGATCCCGATGGCGGCGATCTTGCGGGCCGGGCCACGCTCGTCGGGCGGGACCCATACCCCGGAACGCCCCTCGACCCGGCCGGTCGCCAGGCCCAGGTCGGCGCACACCGTGATCAACGCGTCTTCGAGTCGCCGCACGAAATTGACCACGTCCAGCGGTTCGGTCAGCCCGATGATCGGATAGCCGACCAGCTGACCGGGGCCGTGCCAGGTGATCTTGCCGCCGCGGTCGGTGTCGATGACCGGGGTGCCGTCCTGGGGGCGCTCCTCGGGCAGGGTGCGCCGCCCGGCGGTGTAGGTGGGGGGATGCTCGAGCAGCAGCAGCGAATCGGGGCCGCCGGCCGCCCGGGCGTCGGCGAGTTCGCGTTGCAGCTCCCACGCGGCCCGGTAGTCGATCGATCCGAGCCGACGCACGCGCACCGGCGCACCGTCTGATCGGATCGAGGTCTGCATGGAGCCGACGGTACTCCCGCTCACGTACGGGCGGGTGCCGTGGCGAACGCCAACGCCTCACCGATCGTGTTGTGGTGGAAGCGGAAACCGGCTCGCTCGAGAGCGGCCGGGATCGCGCGCTGCCCGCCGAGCAACCCTTCGTCGGCGAACTCGCCGAGCACCGTGCGCAGCGCGAAGCCGGGCACCATGAGGGCGGTGGGCCGGTTGACGGTGCGTCCGAGCGCGGTGGTGAACTCCGCGTTGGTGACCGGGGCGGGCCCGGTGAAGTTCACCGGACCAGCCAGCTCGTCGTGCCCGATGGCGAACAGCAGCGCCCGGATCTGGTCTTCGAGACTGATCCAGGACAGGTACTGCCGGCCGTTGCCCAGACGCGCCCCCAGGCCCAGCGAGAACAGTGGTTTGAGCCGTCCCAGCATGCCGCCCGACGGCGCCATCACCAGCCCGGTGCGGGTCTGGACCACCCGAGATCCGTTCTGTGCCGCCGGGGCCGTGGCGTCCTCCCAGTCCACGGTGAGGCGGGCCAGGAAGTTTCTTCCGGGCGGTGCGGATTCGTCGACCGGCGTCGCCCCTGTGTCTCCGTAGTAGCCGACGGCGCTGGCGTTGACCAGCACCGGGACGCCGGCGTCGGCGACAGCGCGCGCGAGTACCTCGGTGGGCCCGATGCGGCTGTCGCGCAGGCTCTGCTTGAACGCGCCGGACCAGCGCTTCTGGGCGACGTTCACGCCGCACAGGTTCACCACCGCGTCCACACCGCGAAGCGCGCCGGCGTCGAACTCGCCGGTGTCGGGATTCCACGACACCTCGTCGCCGTTGGCCGGCGCCCGCCGCACGATGCGCAGCACCCGGTGGTCGGTGGCGCGCAACGCGTAGACCAGCGCCGTGCCGATCAGACCTGAAGAGCCGGCGATCGCGATGACCGAGTCAGGGGGCATCGACACCGTCGTCTACAACCCGAGATCGGCCTCGAAGGCACCCTCTTCCAGCCGGCGCTTGATCGTGGTCACGAACCGGCCGGCGTCGGCGCCGTCGATCAGACGGTGGTCGTAGGTCAGCGGCAGGTAGCACACCGAACGAACACCGATCGACTCGTTGCCGAAGTCGTCGACGATCACCCGCGGCCGCTTGACGATGGCTCCCGTGCCCAGCATGGCCGCCTGCGGCGGAACCAGGATCGGGGTGTCGAACAGCGCGCCCTGGCTGCCGATGTTGGTGATGGTGAACGTGCCGCCCGACAACTCGTCGGGCTTGAGGTCACCGGAGCGGGCACGTCCGGCGATGTCGGAGATCGCCCGGGCCAGCCCGCCGAGGGACAGGTCCCCGGCGTTCTTGATGACCGGGGAGAGCAGACCCTGCTCGGTGTCGACGGCGAAGCCCAGGTGCTCGGCGTCGTAGTAGGTGATCTCCTTGGCCTCTTCGTTGTAGCTGGCGTTGACGTTGGGATGGATCTTCAGCGCGTCGATCACCGCGCGGGCGATGAACGGCAGGTAGGTCAGGTTCACGCCTTCGCGCTCGGCGAACTTGGCCTTCGCCTTGGCCCGCAGCGCCACGATCTTGGTCATGTCGACCTCGTGGGTCTGCGTCAGCTGCGCGGTGGCCTGCAGCGACTCCCGGGTCTTCTTGGCCGTGATCTGACGGATCCGGTTGGCCTTCTGCGTGGTTCCCCTCAGATGCGCCAGCGCGGGCGAGGGTTCCGCGGGGGCCGGCGCCGCCTTCGCTGGTGCGGCCGCGGCGGGCTCGGATTCCGGTGCCGCCGACTTCTTCTCGTCGGCGGCGGCGAGGACGTCCTGTTTGCGAATCCGACCGCCCACCCCGGTGCCCTTGACCGTCGACAGGTCGACGCCGTTCTCGTTGGCGAGCTTGCGCACCAGCGGTGTCACGTACGGCGACGAGTCACCCGACGACTCCTTCGCTGCAGCCGGCTTGGACTCGGGCTTCGATTCGGGCTTGGGCTCGGGCTTCGGTTCCGGCTTGGGCTCGGACTTGGGTTCGGGTGCCTTCTCCTTGGCCGGCTCGGGCTCAGGTTCCGGCTCGGGCTCGGGCTCTGGCTCTGGTTCGGGCTCTGGCTCTGGTTCGGGCGCGCTGTCACCGCCGCCGGAGTCCGGCTCGCCGATCTTGGCGAGCTCGCCGCCCACCTCCACGGTGTCGTCTTCCTCGGCCGTGATGGACAGCAGCGTGCCCCCGACAGGGGAGGGGATCTCGGTGTCGACCTTGTCGGTGGACACCTCGACCAACGGCTCGTCCACCTCGACGCTGTCGCCGACCTTCTTCAGCCACCGCGTCACCGTTCCCTCGGTGACGGACTCACCCAGCTCGGGCATCAGCACCGGTGTCGACGAACCCCCGGAGCCCGACGATCCGCCCGACGACTTGGCAGCAGGCTCGGGTTCAGGTTCGGGCTCGCTGTCCTCGGCTGCCGCGTCCTCGTCCCCGCTGTCCTCGTCCCCGCTGTCATCGGACTCGGCACTGTCGTCGGAGTCGGCTGAGTCACCGGAGTCGGCTGAGTCACCGGAGTCGTCGGACTCGGCTGAGTCATCGCTGTCAGCTGAATCGTCGCTGTCATCGGCGTCGCCGATCACCGCCAGCTCGCCACCGACCTCGACGGTGTCGTCCTCCTGGGCGATGATCTTCTTCAGCACACCGCCAGCCGGCGAAGGGATTTCGGTGTCGACCTTGTCGGTCGACACCTCCAGCAGTGGCTCATCTTCCTCGACCGTGTCACCCTCCTGCTTCAGCCAGCGGGTGACTGTCCCCTCGGTGACGCTCTCACCGAGTGCGGGCATCTGAACGGAGATGGCCATATTGTCGTGGCTCCCTTGCACGGTCGGACGCGGGTAACTGCACTGCGCTTCCCATCCTGTCACGTCTGCCGCAACGTTTCGCCGTGGACCGGCTTACTGGCCGCTCTGGCACTATCGAAAGAGGAGTCGTCCAACTCGAGCCGGAGAGGAGCACGCGCAAGGTGGGACTGTTCGACAGGTTTCGCCGTCGGCGCGGGGGACGCACGGCCACCAGCGATCGGGCCGCTGATCTGCGGTACCTGCAGCAGTGGGTGGCCGAGCACAAGGGCGTGGAGGCATTCGTGGAGCCCAAGACCACGGTCACCGAGGTGACGGTGGTGCTCGTGGCTGCCGACGGTGAATGGACGCGGCGCCGCGCCGGCGGACAATCGGGTGCACGCCGGCTGTCGGACCGGCTCAAGATTCCGGTCTACGACGTGCAGAAGGTCGGCTACCCGCAGCGCATGCGTGACTACGACGCGCGCCAGCGGATCCTGCGCAAGCGCGCAGCCCGGGAGGAGCTCGGCGACCGGTAGGGTCCGCTCGTGGTCGTCAACAGCGAGGGACTGCACATCGCCGTGTTCGAGGAGGGCCGCAGCGACGGGCCCACGGTCCTGTTGGTCAGCGGTCACCCCGACAGCCACACCGTCTGGGATCCCGTGGTCGCGCGTCTGCAGGACCGCTTCCGCATCGTCCGCTACGACCCGCGGGGTGTCGGTGACTCGTCGGTGCCGTCGGGCACGGCCGCCTACCGGGTCGCTCGGCTGGCCGACGACTTCGCCGCAGTGCTCGCAGCGATCTCGGTCGACTCCGACGTTCACGTCGTCGCCCACGGCTGGGGCTCGAGCGCAGTGTGGGAGCACCTGACCGCACCTCGCGGCGGTGCATCGGTGGCGTCGTTCACCTCGGTACCCGGCCCCGATCTGGCGCATCTGCGCCAATACCTGGCGGATTCGCTGCGCCATCCGTACCGGCCGCGACGTTTCCTGCGCGGCGCTGCCCAGCTCGGCCGACTGGCGTCGGCTGCGCCCCAGCTGCTGTCGGACAAGCAGTGCCGGGCCAACCTCCGCGGCGGCACCGGCGGTGACCTCACCGTCGACATCCCAGTCCAGCTCATCGTCGCTACCGCCGACAAGCATCTCGGCCCGCACGTCTACGACGACGTGCCGGTGACGCAGCTCTGGCGGCGCGACGTCAAGGCCGGCCGTGACATCGTGTCGTCACACCCGCAGGTGCTGGCCCGCGCGGTCGCCGAGTTCGTCGAACATCTCCAGGGCGCCCCGGCCGCGCGGGAGTTGCGTCGCGCCCAGGTCGGTCGAGCGCGCAAGCCCTTCACCGACAACCTGGTGGCGGTGACCGGCGCCGGCAGCGGAATCGGCCGCGAGACCGCACTGGCGTTCGCGCGGGCCGGCGCCGACGTCGTGATCAGCGACATCGATCAGCAGGGTCTGGCCGAGACCGCGCGGCGAGTGGCTGCCGAGGGCGCCGAGGCATACAGCTACCCCCTCGACGTGGCCGATGCGGCGGCGGTGGAGGCGTTCGCGGCGCAGGTGTGCGCGACCCACGGCGTGCCCGACGTGGTCGTCAACAACGCCGGGGTGGGCCATGCCGGCTTCTTCCTCGACACGCCCGCCGAGGAGTTCGACCGGGTCATGGACATCAACTTCGGTGGCGTCGTCAACGGTTGTCGTGCCTTCGCCCCCCGGCTGGTGGAGCGGGGGACCGGCGGGCACATCGTCAACGTCGCCTCGATGGCCTCCTACACGCCGGTCAACGTCATGAACGCCTACTGCACCTCCAAGGCCGCGGTGTTCATGTTCTCCGACTGCCTACGGGCCGAACTCGATGCCGCCGGGGTGGGGCTGACCACCATCTGCCCGGGCGTCATCGGCACCAACATCGTCGAGACCACGCGATTCTCGTTACCGCAGGCGCGCCTCGGCGACGTGGACACGGTGCGCGGCCGCGCACGACGTGGGTTCGCGGTGCGCCGGTACGGTCCGGAGAAAGTGGCCGCGGCCATCGTCGATGCGGTGGTGCGCAAGCAGGCGGTGCGCCCGGTGACGTTCGAGGCGCACGCCGTCTACGGCGTCTCGCACGCACTGCCGCAGGTCATGCGCAGTACGGCGCGAGGCGGGAACATCCTGTAGTCAGCCGTTCCGCGCGATGTCCTCGAGCACCGCGAACATCGTCCGGGTCGGCACCCCCGTGCCGCCCTTCGGCGTGTAGCCCCACGGGCCGCCGGAGTTGTAGGCCGGCGCGGCGATGTCGATGTGCGCCCACTGGACACCGTCGCTGACGAACTCGCGCAGGTAGGTTCCCGCCACCAGCATTCCGGCGAAGCGGGACCCGCTGACGTTGGCCAGATCGGCGACCGTCGATTTCAGGTCGTCCTTCAGCTCCTCGGGCAGCGGCATCGCCCAGCCGTTTTCGCCGACGGACTGCGAGATCTCGGCCACCCGGTCGCGGAACTCGTCACTGCCCATCACCCCCGGCGTCCGAGCACCCAGCGCCACGGTCTGTGCACCCGTCAACGTCGACGTCTCGATCAGGTAGTCCGGCTCGTCCTCGCATGCGCGCACGATCGCGTCGGCCAGGATCAGCCGGCCCTCGGCGTCGGTGTTGAGCACCTCCACGGTGATCCCGCCGTACTGGGTCAGCACGTCACCGGGCCGCTGCGCGGTCGACGACGGCATGTTCTCGGCCATCGGCACCGTCGCGACGACGTCGATCGGCAGCTTCTGCTGGGCGGCCAGCACCACGGTCGCGATCACCGCGGCCGCCCCACCCATGTCGGAGGTCATGTGGTGCATGTTGGCCGCCGGCTTGATCGAGATGCCTCCGGTGTCGAACGTGACACCCTTGCCCACCAGAGCCACCGACTTGCTGTTCTTGGTCTTGGCGCCGCGATGGCTCAACCGGACCAGGCGGGGCGGACGCGACGATCCTTTGCCGACCCCGATGATCCCGCCGTACCCCTCCCTGGCCAGCGTCTTGTCGTCGAGCACCTCGACGTCGAGACCCGCCGCGTCGCCCAAAGCCTTTGCGCGCTTGGCGAATTCGGCAGGGAAGAGATGGCTGGGCGGGGTGTTGACGAAATCGCGGGCAGTGGCGACCGCGGTGGCGATCGCCGCCGCCCGGGCGGCGATGTCCTTCGTCGCGGCCCGGGTGTCGGGGGTCAGCACGCTGATCTTGCGCACCCCGGCGTCGCGGGGCGCTGTCTTGTCGCTGCGGAAGGCGGTGAACCGGTAGGCGCCCAGGATCAACCCCTCGACCGATGCCTCCAGGTCGATGTCCGACAACGTGGTGATGACCGTCTCCACCCCGGACAGCGAGCGCGCGGCCGCGCCGGCGGCCCGCCGGATCGTCTCGGCGGGCCACTGGTCGCGCTCGCGGCCCAACCCGACCGCCAACACGCTGTCCACCGGCAGGGACGGCACCACGATCCGGGTCAACTGCTCGGCCCCACCCTTGGCTCCCAGCGCCTCGAGGGCCACCTCGATCTCACCGACCGCCTCGGCGTCCAGGTACGGATTCGCCACCACGGTGGCCGGTCCGTCGTCGTCACCGCTGACGATCGGGACGATCAGAACCGACGAGGCGACCTTGCGCTTGGGCAGCGTGCTCGCGACGGCGACGGTGGGGGACGGGTAACCGGAAGACGCGCTGACGGGGCTCACGGGAACTCACCCTAGCCACTGGCTACTAGTCTGGTTCGGCGTGAGCGACAACCTGCTGGCCGGACCCCTGGAGAACCGACACCGCGAGCTCGGCGCGAGCTTCGCCGAATTCGGCGGCTGGCTGATGCCGGTGTCGTACGCCGGCACCGTCGCCGAGCACACCGCCACCCGCACCGCGGTAGGCCTCTTCGACGTCAGCCACCTCGGCAAGGCGCTGGTCAAGGGCCCCGGCGCGGCTGAGTACGTCAACTCCGCGCTCACCAACGACCTCCGCCGAATCGGGCCGGGAAAGGCTCAGTACACGTTGTGTTGCACCGAGTCCGGCGGCGTCATCGACGACCTGATCGCCTACTACGTCTCCGACGACGAGATCTTCCTGGTGCCCAACGCGGCCAATACGGCCCGCGTCGTCGCGGCACTGCAGGACCACGCGCCAGACGGGGTGACGGTCACCGACGAGCACCGCTCCCGCGCCGTGCTGGCCGTCCAGGGCCCGAAGTCCGGTGACGTCGTCGGCGGGCTCGGGCTGCCCACCGACATGGACTACATGGGGTACGCCGACGCGACATTTCACGGCGTCGACGTTCGGGTGTGCCGCACCGGATACACCGGAGAGCACGGCTATGAGTTGCTGCCGACCTGGGACCAGGCCGCGGTGGTGTTCGATGCGCTCCTCGACGCCGTCGGCGCAGCCGGCGGTCAGCTCGCCGGGCTGGGCGCCCGCGACACGTTGCGCACCGAGATGGGCTATCCGTTGCACGGCCACGAGCTGTCGCTGGACATCACCCCGGTGCAGGCCCGCTGCGGCTGGGCGGTCGGCTGGAAGAAGGACCGCTTCTGGGGACGCGACGCGCTGCTGGCCGAGAAAGAGGCCGGCCCCCGACGCACGCTGCGCGGGCTCAAGGCGGTGGGCCGCGGCGTGCTGCGGGGAGACCTCGCGGTGCTGGCGTCGGCGCAGGACGGCGCGGCCCGGATCGGGACCACCACGTCGGGAACCTTCTCGCCGTCGCTGAAGGTCGGCATCGCGCTCGCGCTGATCGACACCGGCGCCGGCATCGAGGACGGCGCCCACGTCGCGGTCGACGTGCGTGGCCGCCTCATCGAATGTGAAGTGGTCAAACCGCCGTTCGTGGACACCCGCACCCGGTAGCCGGGTGGGGCGAACGGAGCCTGAAAACCGCTAGCCAGCCGGTTATACAATCGCTTTCATGACTGAAGGCCTCGGGTTCACCGTCGATCGCAACGCGACTCCGGCGACCGACGGGGTACGCGGTGAGATTCTGGCCAACCCGGGGTTCGGCAGGTTCCACACCGACCACATGGTCTCGATCGACTACACCGACGGCCGCGGCTGGCACGACGCGCGGGTGCTTCCGTACGGGCCCATCGAGCTGGACCCGTCGGCGATCGTCCTGCACTACGCGCAGGAAGTCTTCGAGGGATTGAAGGCCTACCGCTGGGCCGACGGATCGATCGTCTCCTTCCGGCCGGAGGCCAACGCCGCTCGGCTGCGCACCTCGTCGCGGCGGCTGGCCATCCCCGAGCTGCCGGAGGAGTTGTTCATCGAGTCGCTGCGGCAACTGATCGCCGTCGACGACAGCTGGGTGCCGCCCGCCGGTGGTGAGGAGTCGCTGTACCTGCGGCCGTTCATCTTCGCCACCGAGCCCGGACTCGGCGTGCGCCCCGCCAACGAATACCGCTACCTGGTGATCGGCTCCCCGGCCGGCGCCTACTTCCCCAGAGGTATCAAGCCGGTCAGCGTGTGGCTGTCCCACGAGTACGTGCGGGCATCCCCGGGCGGCACCGGCGCGGCCAAGTTCGGCGGTAACTACGCCGCATCGCTGCTGGCGCAGGCCGAGGCCGCCGCGCACGAATGCGACCAGGTGGTGTGGCTGGATGCCATCGAGCGCCGCTACGTCGAGGAAATGGGCGGGATGAACCTGTTCTTCGTGTTCGGCAGCGGCGGTACGGCTCGCCTGGTGACCCCGGAGCTGTCCGGCTCGCTGCTGCCGGGGATCACGCGGGATTCGTTGCTGCAGTTGGCCACTGACGCCGGCTTCACCGTCGAGGAACGCAAGATCGACGTCGACGAATGGCAGAAGAAGGCCGCGGCGGGCGAGATCACCGAGGTGTTCGCCTGCGGCACCGCGGCCGTCATCACGCCGGTCTCCCATGTCAAACACACCGAGGGTGAATTCACCATCGCCGACGGCGAACCCGGCGAGATCACGATGGCGCTGCGCGACACGCTGACCGGAATCCAGCGCGGCACCTTCGCCGACACCCACGGCTGGATGGCTCGCCTCAACTGAGCCGGCAGCTCAGTTCACCGAGATCGCCATCCCCACCGCCGCCACGGTGGTGGTCACCTCCACCGCGGCGCCCAACACGTCCCCGGTGATGCCACCGAAGCGGCGCACGCAGTGTGCGACCAGCGCGGCACTGCACGCCAGCGCCACGATGACAGCGACCGGACCCTGCCACGGCCGGTCACCGGCGATCAGCGCCAGGGCCGTGACCGCCGCAGTCCATCCTCCCGCCACCCACCCCGGCTGCGAGCCGGCCACCAATGCGCCCAAGGTGCTGCCCGCCGCCGCGGGCACCGAGCGGCGGCACGCGACGACGGCGGCCACCCGGCCCGCGGTCACGGCAACGAGTACTGCCAACGGGCCCGCCTGCGCGAACGCCAGCGCCTGCACCAGCAGCGTTGCCGTCACCGCGGCGGCGCCGAACGGGCCCGCTGAGCCGTCGCGCATCACCGCCAACGCGCGTTCGGCGGGCCCGTAGCAGCCCAACGCGTCCACGGTGTCGGACAACCCGTCGATGTGCAGACCGCGAGTGACCAACAGCAGCGCGACCACCGTCAACGCGCCGGCAAGAGCGCTGCCGGCGCCGAACGCCCACTCGCCCGCCCACAGCACGCCCGCGGCGGCGGCACCCAGCACCAGCCCGGTCGCCGGCAGCGCGGTCATCACCCCGCGGCCGGCGTGCGCGGTGCGTGCGGCCGGCGTCGGCAGCACCGTCGCGAACGCGAAAGCTCCTGCCAGGGAACGGATCACCGGCTAGTCCTCAGAGCTTCGCCCGGCGACCCCGGCTTCGGCGAAGGTGGCCATCGAGGCGAGGGTCGCCACTGCGGCGCGCAGTACCGGCAACGCCACCAACGCGCCGGAACCCTCGCCGAGGCGCATACCCAGGTCGACGATCGGGTCGAGCTCGAGGTGCCGAAGCGCCAGCGAATGCACCGGTTCGGTGGAGCGATGCCCGGCCTGCCACCACTGCCGCGCGCCTGGGGCCAGCCGCTCGGCGGCCAGTGCCGCCGAGGTGACCACCGCGCCGTCGAGCAGCACCGGGGTGCGCCGCACCGCGGCCTGCGCACAGAAACCGGTCATCGCCGCCAGATCGGCGCCACCGCAGATGCGCAGCAGCGCAATGGGATCGGCCGACAGGCGCCGGGTCCGGTACAGCGCATCACGAATCGCCGCGGTCTTGCGGGCCCAGCCCGCATCGTCGATGCCGGTACCGCGGCCGACCACTTCCACGGGTTCGGTGTCGGTCAGTGCGGCCACCAGCGTGGTCGCCGCGGTGGTGTTGCCGATACCCATGTCCCCGGCGATCAGCAGATCGGCGCCGGCGTCGACTTCCTCGTCGGCGATCCGGCGTCCCGCCTCGATCGCACCGACCACCTCATCAGGGGTCAGGGCGTCCTCGACGGCGATGTTGCCGCTCGACCGCCGGATCTTGTGTCTGCCGATCTCGTCGGACAGCGGCTCAGGAGTGTCGACGGCGATGTCGACGACGCGCACGCCGG
>MDTD01118083.1_pt1 | contig 56240 bp, 42 predicted proteins | sample 811221 | NCBI WGS metagenome assembly MDTD01 (sample SAMN05326646, study PRJNA326480) | marine metagenome | isolation source: seawater | place: Pacific Ocean: South West | collected 2011 | reverse complement strand
TTCATACCGCCTTACTGTGAGGAGGTAGCGGAATGAACGCCGCTACGTGGAAACCGCCGGACTAACAAAACCGGTGGACCACCTCGGTGGGGCAGAGCAATCTGTCTGCAACTGCTTCGCTTTCGGCCCTTTTCACTGCGTCAATTGAGCCGACGTATGCCCGAAATACGACCTTCACTTTTCACCCCTACAACGTCCCTCCTTGTCCATCAAAGCAAGTCTGCAATCCCATACTAGGCGTATTTTTGCCCGCCGGAAGGTATACCCGAGAACCGGTTCAGACCTAAAAGGACGAACTCGCCCGATGAAGGGACAGGATTGCCGGATCGCCCAATCCAGAGCTCTGCCCGGTTTTCACAAAGAACCGGACGATCGGGCCGTGTCATTGCTCTCTCAAGATAAGGGGTCCACAGAATGCACAGCCTTCTGGTCGCGGTCGGACAACAGAGTGTCCCTATACCATCTTGCGGCCATTCATGTTGAAATAGGTGTGCGTGCCTAGATGAAGGATTTCATCATCCGGCGCAATCTCGTGCGCCTGAAGGTCCGGGAGGTCCTTGACCTCTGCATAGATCGATCCGAAATCCTGGTAACAGGTTTCCAAGAGATCTCCGAAACTGTCGACGACGAAATAGGTCTGCTGAAAATCATCAATGAGGTATTTTGTTCGCATCAGGCGTTGGACGTTGTAGCCAATGCGGTTCGGACTTTCGTCTTCCAGTGCAAAGACCGTTTCCTGCGGACTGGAAAGAATGCCGGCACCGTAGATACGCAGCCCCCCGTTCTCACGGATCAGGCCGAATTCTACCGTGTACCAGTAAAGCCTGGCTAAATTATGCAGCTGGCCGAGCCGCATCGCGCGCTGGCCACCTTTGCCATAGGCTTCCATGAAGTCCGCAAAGACGGGATCGGCCAGCAGCGGCACGTGGCCGAAAATATCGTGGAAGATATCCGGTTCCTGCAGGTAATCGAACTCCGCTTCCGGGCGGATGAAGGCCCCTGCGGGGAACCGGCGATTGGCTAGATGGTCGAAGAAAACGTCGTCCGGAACCAGTTCGGCGACCGGTACGACGCGCCAGCCGGTGATCTTTTCCAGTCGGTCAGACAGACGTCCCATTTGCGGGATGCCTGACGGAGACAGTTCCAGTTGTGTCATCGCATCCAGCGCTGCCGAACAGGCGCGGCCTTGCATGACCTCTTTCTGGCGGCGGAACAGCCGGTCCCATCGGTCATGCTCTTCCGCGCTGTAGCTGTTCCATGCCTGATCGATGGTAAAATCGGCCGCTCTCGGTGAATCTGCGTAGCGATTCTTATGTGTCGTCGTCGTGATCATGGATGCATAATAACCAAATCGGAATATAGTTTCAAATGAAACTTATTTTCTTCTGCGGACAGACTTGAGCAAAACGGGTCGACGCCCGGCTGAGAAAGTGCCAGTAACTTCCCGGGGATCGGGCTGGGTATAAGTGTAGACGTAAGATGACCGAAAACCCACGCATCCCGGCCGCTGAACAGCCCGGCCAGGCAACACCGGCCCCGATGTTTTCCGTCGTGATCGTCAACTACAATGGCGGCGCCTACGTACAGGCCGCACTGGATTCTCTGCGCAGCCAGACGCGGCGGGATTTCGAAGTCCTGCTCATCGACAATGCTTCGACCGACGGCTCTGCAGACGATATCTACGTATCGGGCCTGCCCGCCTTCACCTTGTTGGCAGAGACCGAAAACCATGGCTACGCCCGCGGCACGAATCTCGGTGCGTTGCGGGCAAAAGGCAAATGGATCGTTTGCCTGAATCCGGACGCTATGGCGGCCCCGGACTTCCTCGACAAGATTGCCGATGGCATCGCCCGCCACCCCGGCGTCAGCATGTTCGCGTCGGCTCAATACAATCTGGAAAACCCGAACCTGCTGGACGGGGCCGGAGACGCCTATCTGATCTTTGGCATTCCATGGCGCGGCGGTTTTTCGCGCCCGGCCTCGGAAATGCCGGACGAAGGTGAGTGTTTCAGCCCATGTGGCGCGGGCGCTGTATTCCGGCGGGAACTGTTCCTTGCCCATGGAGGGTTTGATGAGGAATTCTTCTGTTATTGCGAAGATGTGGATATCGGCTTCCGCCTGCGGCTGGCGGGGGAAACCTGCCTCTTCCTGCCGCGCGCCGTGATCCACCATGTCGGCGGGGGGCTTGCCGGCCGGGCCAGCGATTTTTCGATCTATCACGGGACCCGCAACCGGATCTGGACCTATGCCAAGGACATGCCGGGCCCTATCCTGTGGCTGACCCTGCCTGGCCACCTCACCTTGTCGCTTTACCTGCTGGTGCGCAGCGCGATGACTGGCCGCGTCCGCGAAACCTGGCGCGGCATGCGTGACGGATTCAGGGATGCCGGCCGGATGCGCAGCAAGGGGCGTGACATGCGTCGCAAATCACGCGTGCCGCTCTGGCGCCTTGCACGCACCATGGCCTGGAATCCCTGGCGGATGAGCCAGCTGCGGGTTCACGTACGCAAACTGCCGGGCGACGCCTCCGTCAGTCAGCCCAATGCGTCAAAAGCCCTTTGAGGTAGATGCCGTACTCGTTCTTGTACTGAGCGGCGAGTTTCTCGAGCTGGGTATCATCGATGAAGCCTTTGCGCCACGCCACTTCTTCCGGGCAGGCGATTTTCATGCCCTGGCGCTTCTCGACCGTCTGGACGAACTGCGACGCTTGGATCAGGCCGTCGAACGTACCGGCATCCAACCAGGCCGTTCCGCGGGCGAGGCGCTGCACCTGCAGGTCGCCGCGATTGAGGTAAACTTCGTTGATCGACGTGATTTCCAGCTCGCCACGCGGCGAAGGCTGCACTTCGCGAGCGATATTAACCACATCTTCGTCATAGAAATAGAGGCCGGTCACGGCCCAGTTGCTTTTCGGGTTTCCCGGCTTTTCCTCAATCGAGATTGCTTTACCCGTTGCATCCATTTCCACGATGCCGAAGGCGGACGGGTTGTTGACCTGGCATGCAAAGACTTCTGCGCCCTTCTCTATCGCGCCCGACTTCGCAAGTTCACCACTGAGACCGGAGCCATAGAACATGTTGTCGCCAAGGGCGAGCGCACTCTTGCCGCCGCCCACAAAATCTGCCCCGATCAGGAATGCCTCTGCAAGTCCCCGCGCCTCCGGTTGCTCGGCATACTGAAAACTCATTCCCCAATCGCTGCCATCGCCAAGCAGCTCCCGGTAAAGCGGCAGCGCATCCGGCGTCGAGATGATCAGGATCTCGCGGATCCCGGCAAACATCAGGGTCGTGATCGGATGGAAGATCATCGGTTTGTCATAGACAGGCAACAGCTGCTTCGACACACCCCGCGTGATTGGATAGAGACGGGTTCCTTTGCCCCCAGCCAGAATAATGCCCTTCATGCATTCCACCCTTCGGTTTTCACAAGTTGTTCAACACAGGCCCGCGTGCTGCCCTGCCAATGTGGCAATTCAACGTCGTAAGCTGCTGCAAGTTTTGAAGAATTCAGGCGCGAATTCGCCGGGCGCCGCACAGGCGTCGGGTATTCGTCCGATGTGATACGGTTGACCCGCGCGACAGGGCCGCCGAGCGTCGCGCTGCACGCGAATATGTACTGCGCGAAATCGGCCCAGCTCGCCTCGCCCGCAGCGATCATGTGATAGATGCCCGGCTTCACGGGTGCCGCGCCAGACAGGACCTGCCCGGCGACCTTCACAATACCAGTGGCAATGTCTGCGGCGCTGGTTGGATTGCCGCGCTGGTCATCGACCACGCCCAGCTCGTCCCGGCCCGCGCCGACGCGCAGCATTGTTTTCACGAAATTCTTGCCGACGGGGCTGTAAACCCAGGCTGTCCGCAGGATGATATGATCGGGATTGGCCGCCGCAACAGTCTCCTCTCCCGCAAGCTTCGAACGCCCGTAAACGCCAAGCGGCGCCACCGGATCCGCCTCGGTATAGGGCGCATCCTTGCTGCCGTCGAAAACATAGTCTGTCGAAAGATGGATGATCGGAATGCCGGCGCGCGCCGCCGCCCCGGCCAGCCGGCCCGGCGCTTCTGCATTGAGCGCGAAGGCGGCCGCCTCATCGCTCTCGGCCTGGTCCACCCCCGTATACGCGGCCGCATTCACGACGAAGTCAGGCCGGAACGTCTCCATCGCCCCGGCAATCGAGGCAGCATCCAGAAGATCGAGATCCGGACGCCCGCGCGCCACAACTGTCAAGCCTTCCGGCAGGGCCATATCGGCCAATGCACGCGCAACCTGCCCGGCTCCGCCAGCCACGAGAATTGTCTTGTCCGCCATGTGCGCCTTCCAGGTTCCGGCGTTACGCCTTTTGCGGCTCGGCAAGGCCGAGGCGCTCGCCTGAGTAGACTGACTTGCGCAGCGGCGTCCACCAGTCGGCATTATCGAGATACCATCGTACAGTCTTGGCGAGGCCGGTCTCGAAATTCTCCTGCGCGCGCCAGCCAAGCTCGGTTTCAAGCTTCGTGGCATCAATGGCGTAGCGCTGGTCGTGGCCGGGACGGTCGGTCACGAAGCGGATCAGCTCCCGGCGGGGGCGATCGGCCGGCACCATCTCATCCAGAGCATCGCAGATCTTCTCGACCACTTGCAGATTGGTGCGCTCATTGCGCCCTCCGACATTGTAGGTCTCGCCGAGCCGGCCCTTCGTGGCGATCAGCGACAGGGCGCGTGCATGGTCCTCGACATAGAGCCAGTCGCGGATGTTTGAACCGTCTCCATAGACCGGCAATTCCTTGCCTTCGAGGGCGTTCAGGATGACCAGCGGGATCAGCTTCTCCGGGAAGTGATACGGCCCGTAATTGTTGGAACAGTTCGACACCACGACAGGCAGGCCATAGGTCCGGAACCAGGCTTTCGCCAGATGGTCCGAAGCAGCCTTGGACGACGAATAGGGCGAAGACGGGTCATAAGACGTTGTCTCGTGGAACAACCCTTCCGGCCCGAGCGTGCCATACACTTCATCCGTTGAGACATGCAGGAACCGGAACGCCTGTTTCGCATCTCCGTCAGCCAGCGCGGACCAGTAGGCCCGGGCTGCTTCCAGCATGCTGTAGGTCCCGATGACATTGGTCTCGATGAAATCGCGCGGCCCCGAAATGGACCTGTCGACATGGCTCTCGGCCGCCAGGTGGAGAATCTGCTGCGGCTGTTCCTGCGCCACAAGGTCCGTCATGGCCTTCTGGTTGCAGATATCCTCGACCACCAGCCGGCAACGCCCGGTTTCCTCCGCCGGGGCAATATTGGCCCGGTTCGCCGCATAGGTCATCTTGTCGACAACCACGACATCGGCCCCCTGCTCCAGCACCAGATGCCGCACCACCGCGGAACCGATAAAGCCTGCTCCGCCGGTAACGATGATTTTCATCCTAAGACTCCATTCGTAAAATGGCGGTGTCGTTCCCAAAGTAGCTGCTGGTTATGCTAAGACCTGTGGCTACGCAAGCCGTCATCCGCAACCGGTCTCAGTGCTCTGTCACCGTCTCCCCAGACGGTTCAGATGCGCTGGGCACTGATATCGGAAAACACGGCATTCGACTCGATCGGCGCACGCAAAAGCAGAAACGCAACATCAGGCGTGAGAGTAACCGGATCGCTTAATGACGTCTTGTAGATATATGCGCCATCCAGATGCCGTGCGAACAACTCTTCAATATCCGCACCATATTCCCTATAGTGGCCATGCTTCGTTTCGTCCGGATAACCCCAGTCTACAGTACTGGGCCGCCGTATCGGGTCAGGCACTGTCAGGAAGCACCCACCGCTATTTGCCTGCACACGGATCAATTCATGCAATGCGCTATTGTCGTATGCGACATGCTCCAGGACATGGTTGCAAAGGACTAGATCATAAGCCCGGGTCGGACGGTCTATCTTCTGCAAGTCGAGAGAATTCGATGAGCCGTAAACAGAAACCTCAAACTCACTGAACCAAGCAGGTTCTACACAGCGGTCGCGGGAAAATTGCAGAACCTTTAGCGGCGCCAGCGCCTGACGCGGCAAGCTCAGAAAAAACGACCGGATAGCCCGGTGCCGCTCCAGAGAATGACAGCTTTCACACCTTGGATTCCGGCCGCTGACTGCCAGTCGTCCGCCCGGCCCCTTCCCGAAAGACGTACCGCCGCAGATAGGACACTCTTCTCTATATTGCGCATCAGTCATTATGATTCAGTTCCCAATCAATCGTACGAAACGGATGAACAATCAACAGCCCGGCTCTCCTATTCAGCCCCCCTGTCGATACAAGCTGATGGCGACTACCATTCAAAAAGATTTGTTTGGCTCGTACACCGGACGCGATTCCTGTCATTCCGAGCAGAACCCAAGCGGTTGTTCGATCTCCAGTCTAATCGTCTAGATGACTTCCCGCGGTTAGCCAACTGCAAGTTGGCGCACATGAGCCTCCGCCAGCCTTGTCCGCATGTTAACTACAATGCAACTTTACCGCTCACACCGCACATGCCATCCTTCGTCGCGCGCTCGAACAAGCGCTCGAATTCCGCTTCGCGTTCTGGAGCCTTCTCCCGGATTACCTTCAGCCAGGACTCACGGAAATCTGCCAGTTTCGCCTCCCGAGCGGCAAGGCTGCCCTTCGCATAACGGTCGCCGAACAGATATGCATTTCGCACGAAGTAGTAGAAGTAGGTCTTCGTGGGCAGCCCCCCCACTTCAGATCGTTTCCAGTGGGCAAGGTGCATATCTGGAAAAAGGAGAGGTCGCTCGCCGTATTCCCGGGCTCGCATGAACCAGTCGGTTTCCTCGTAGTAAAGGAAATAGTCCTCTGGCAAGTAGCCGATCCTGTTGAGAACACTGGTTCGACCAAATACGTTTGCACCGGTAAGATAGTCGCACTCATAGGCCTCGCTGGGTACATCAGAAATATTCTTGCCGATAAATCGGTGAATTGAAAAGCCGCCATTCGCGAGGTCGACATCGCCGCCAGCAAACCAGATAGTGTCGGGCCGGTCGCCAAAAGTAATTGTCGATCCGAACAGATTATGCCCGAAATCCGAGTCGGCACGCCCAAGCATTTCTCGATAGTAACCAGCCGGTACGACAACATCCGGGTTGAGGACCCAGAAATATCGGCAGCGGGCTTCTTGGACCAGTCGCAGACCAACATTGTTGCCTGCTGCGTACCCAATATTTTCGGCATTCTGTACAACCGTTACTTCAGGAAATGCCTTCGCGACCTCCAGCGCAGCGACGATCTCTTCCGAATTAGACAAAACTACAATGGCGAGATCACCAGACTTCTGATCCAAGACCGACTGGATGCATTTGAACGTATCATCCAGATTTTGATAGTGTAGGATAATCGCGACACAAGTCGCGCCCTCGAGGGCCTGCTCTCCGTCACGCACAAAGATGATACGCGGTTCATCGTTGACATCAACTATGCGCTGCGGACCAAGCAGAGGTCCCGACATGCGTAGGCGCAACTTCAGACTCGCATCCTCCCATCGAAATGATTCCGCTGTTGCCCGCGCGTCTCTGGATAGCACCTCTCCGCCGTCTGGAGACTCCAGAAAACGGTACATCGCGGCCTCAAGCCCCGCCTCTTCGTCAGCTTCGTAGAGATAGCCGCTCACCCCATCACCGACCACATTGCCCAACAAACCGATGCGGGGCGCGATTACTGGCAGACCAAAGGAAAACGCTAGGAACACCGACCCAGACGTAAGCACCGAATAATATGGCAACACGGCAATATCGGCAGCCCGAAGATACACCTGCACTTCTTCATCCGGCACATAGGTTGGGTGCAGGACTACATTGCTAAGGTGGGAAACTCGTTGCTTCAGTTCATCGGCACTGACATCCAATGGCTTGCCAGCGATGACCAGCCAGCAATCGTCCCGCTCAGCAGCGACCCGAGTAAAGGCGGTGATAAGATCATCAAGCCCCTTGTACGGTCGCAACTGGCCAAACATTGCAAAGACGCGCGCCTGCTGAGGTAATTCCAACCTTTCACGTGCGGCTTCCTTCGTAATTGTATCCGGCAGTGTACCGATATAATTCCCATGTTGCGCAACGCACAACTTATCCGACGGAATGTCATAATACTCCGATGCAAGTCGTACGGCGTCGGAATCATGGACATGTATCGTATCTGCCAGCTCGCAGATCGCCCTTGCCAGCCGCAGTTCATGAGTTAGGTAGCGGCGCTCGTGCGACAAGATATTGTGAACCGTCCAAAAGATACGCCCCCCCAGACGGACAAAACGCGACGCATGTTGAATGAAGCGGTCCACGCGAGCTTCAGCCGTAGCCTCGTCCGGAGAGGCTGCAAATATTGGCGCAGTCCAGTGAAGGTGGAAGATTACAGACCCCGGTCCGTTCTTCTGCAACAGCGCGATAGAGTCCTCAATTGAGCCTGGCTGGACGTCCATTCCTTCAAGCCCCGAATATAGCAGGCGTTGATAGGCATTGTTTACTCTATAGTCCGGAAAGAATCGTACAGAACACTCAATCCCTTCGGAAACGACTTCTGCAGGCACTCCTGGTGACTGCCAAGCCATGGCATCTGCATTTTCATAGTCAGAAGGAAGATCATCATGTTTCAGCCGGATCATATCCTCGTAGATATGTATATCGCCATCCACGTAGCGAGTATGGCTGATACGATCCCCGCGCCGGCCATTATAGTAGATCGCGCCAATAAAGGCGGCGAATGCGACCCGCCCGGTAACATTGATGCGCAACATGAAATCCCAGTCAACGAGCCGTTGCAATCGCTCATCGAACCGGATCGAAGGCTCGATGATCGCGTCGCGGCGGTGTCCGTAGGTGTTGAGGTCAATGTAATTCGCGCGCAAACATTCGCGCCAGGAGAAGATGTCCCCCCTATAGTATTGCAGAACATCATTGTCCCCCACCACACGCAACCCTCCGTAGGCTGCCGACAATCGCCCTTGCTCCATGAAGACGATCATATTGCGCAAGTAGTCCTTTACCCAGACATTATCGCTATCAAGATAGAATATGTAGGGCGATGTCGCGAGATCCAGTCCACGATTCCGCGCGGCAGAAACGCCCCCGTTCTCCTGCCGCACATACCGGATCCGCTTGTCGCCTTGGTAGGCTTCCAGTATTTCGGCCGTATTGTCGGTGCTACCATCATCGACTACAATCAACTCGAAATTACTATGCGATTGCTGCAATACCGATTCAATCGATTTGCGGATCGAATGCCCGCGATTGTACGTAGGCATAACAATCGACGCGCTGATTGAGTCAAATCGATAAGGTGCTGCAATATATGCAGCATTCAGACAATCACAGAAGGCCCGCTCACGCATCTCATCCCATTCGCCGAACTCCCGGGCCAGATTTTCCGGAAAATGCTCTGATCGCGCAACAGGCTCCGCCCTACAATATCGGCTCGCGACGAATGCCGGCTTGGGCTCGACTTCCGGACTATCCGGTGCGACCGGTGAACTCCGGTAGCCCCCCTCAGCGACGACCAATAAGAACAGACGCTCTACAGCATGCGCAAGTGTATTGTTGGTCTGACCCGCCTCCAGAGGAAAATCTTGATAGCTAAGATCGCTACGCAGTAAAGGCTCGAGAGCTCGTGGGCGGAACCAGAACATAGAACCTGCTGGAAACTCTGACCCGAAGCCCTCATCGTCATCCAGTTGCAAACCAATCCTCTGCATCAACGTACGTGCGGTATTGAATGTTCCAGCCCGGTGCATGTGTCGTTCGATGGGCGGAAAAGGGGGCGGATAAAACGCACCCAGCCGTCCATCACGTACAAACTCATTGAGAAGTGACCTCACATATTGCCCAGAATGAAGCAAATGCGTCATCAAGAAGTCGAACCAGCCAGCCGTTTCACTGGAATGTGGACTCTTTTTAGAATGAATGTGCAGACAGAAATCATAGTCCAAAATTCTCGACCCGAACGTAATTAGCAATGGTGCAATATCGCGCCCACGATTTTCCACCACGCGCACATCCAGTCGATTTAGGCTCCTAATCCCCGCCAACGTTTGCTCGAGCTCTAGCCGCTTTTCCTCAGTATCCGTGGAAACCAGCAAGTCGAATGGGAATGGAATATTGTTAAGCCACCCCGCAATTTCCCCGCCCATATCCGGATAGAACATGTGGGCCACAACGCAAATTCGGCCCGGTTGCGAATCAGCCGTAGACCTAACGGCCTCATTGACTGGCAGCTTGAGTGGCGTGGGGTGCTTGCGCTCTGGCCTCGCCCTCAGGCCCGCTGCTCGCCCTACCTGCAGATAGTGGGCAAGTAATGTACCCGGGAGTTTCTCTTTAACTTGCCGCCTGTAGTAGCGGGCAGAGAAATGTGGTGACGGATCTCGATTTTCATTCTCTCCGTATACGATATAATGCACAAGAGGGTTGGCTCCAGCCCGAGCAACTGACGGGTTAGCACGCAAATACCATTCGGAATCAAAATACGGTGATGGTGAGCGGGATGCTTTAGCCCCCATACGCAGGTAATGAGCCAGTGGTGTCTCTCGTGTTGCACTAAGCTCAAGATTGTGAGACTTGTACCATTCGGTATCAAACAAGGGGTGAGGATTACGCATTTCTGCATACCCTCGCTGCATATAATGCACTAGCGGGCAAATATTAGAGGCCGCAATATCCTGATTTTGCTCTAGGTAATATGCCACATCGAACAGCGGGCTGGGCGAGAGATGCCGGGCGCGCCCTTGGGTGACATAGTGCGTTAACGGATCTTCTGCTGCATCTGGATTCTCACCCGCATACCACGCCGCATCAAAGATGGCATTTGGCCGACGTAATTGTCCAGCCCCCACTTCCACATAGTGGATAAGTGGCACCTTGCCGCTCGCATCCTTGTAGGTACGCGTATACCAAGCTGAGTCGAAAAGCGGATGCGGGTCACGTCCCTCATCCCAGCCGGTCGTAACATAATGCATGAGCGGATCGATTCCCGCTTCACGCACATCAGGATTAGTATCCAAATACCAGGGTGTATCGAACAGAGGATGCGGACTGCGCCCTTCGCGCCAGCCTAATTCCAGATAGTGAGCGAGCGGATTGCGGCCAGACGCGTCTACATCCGGATAGGTTGCCAGATACCAGTCCGTATCGAATAGCGGATGCGGCTTGCGCCCCTCGGCCCAGCCGACCGAGTTGAAGTGTGCCGAGGGGTCCGTGCCGACAATATCTGGATACATTTCCAGATACCAAGCCGCGTCAAAAATCGCTGGCGGTTCCTGATCAGGATTGCGTACCAGGACTTTGCGAAATCTGGAAGGATTGATCACCGGCATCTAAATTTGCCCCTAATACTTCGCGGCGCCGGCTCCTTAAACATCGTTCTTGGATCCGCCCGCCTTTCTCACCACGCCCACCGAACGTGCAGCCAATGCCTTCACGCCACGGAGCGGGCGAGTCAAACGCCAGGATGAGGAATTGCGCATTTCGAGCAAACTTGCCCTCTGCAACCGCAAGTCCTTGCGCAGCTCACGAATGACGGCCTCATATCCGGCGGCTGATTCGGTCAGGCGCTCAATTTTCGCCACGGAGTGCGCGAGTTCGGCGGTATGGGCAGCGAGGTTTCCCTTCAGTCGGTCGATGTGCGCCTTTGCGTCCGACATCTCGGCGCGCATCGCGTCTCGCTCACCAGACAGTTTCGCAATGCCCGCATTCACTTTCGCCAGCTCTTCCTGAGAGGCGGCAACACGTTGTTCACTCATTTGCCGATCAGAGCGCGCAGCTGCCAATTGGGAGACAAGACCTTCACTCGCCAACTCAGCTTTTCTCAGCTCCCCCTCCAGATGGCTTGCCCGAGCTTCAAGTTCGGCTAACCGGACTTGCCCCTCCTGAAGCTGCTCATCCTGCTGCTTGAGGAGGGTTTCAAGTTCCTCTGTCTTGCGAGCAGACTGGGCTCTGGACTCTGTCAGTTGTGTATCGAGGTCTTTGACCTTCAATTCTGCATCTTTGACCTGTTTACGGACGGATGCGAGAGTGGTTTCCACGCGATCGGAATACTCGAGAAAGTCGCCTCGGCCATCGAAGTAGGCGTTAACGTCCTTACACAAATCTTCTGGCAAAGTTGCGGTTTCTTCAGGATCAAATCCGCACCAGACAGAGACCAGGTCATAAAGCTCGGGAATCGGTGCAGGAATTGCTTCATCCCGCCGAAGCTCATTGGCTGATATCCGGTTATGGTGCAACGACGCATCAAGAAAGTCTGATGCATAGTCTTTGAAAGCGGCACTTTCGTCGGACGGCATGTTCAACCCGAAGGCCTCTGCAATCCGCTCCAGCTCCCCGCGAGGATCAGCCATCAAATTCTGGTAGCTGACAAACAGACGCTTTGCTTTCTCGGTGCCTCTGATCGCCTCGTAGACATGCTTGAGCCAAAGCACGAGGCCCTTGTGGCGATCAAATCCGTCCCGCTTCCGAAGGGATTCGGCCGTCTCAAGCGGGTTGCGCAGGGTAATCAGGTAAGATGGCTCAATCCCCAGATCGTCCATCACGCACTGCCAGAAAGGAAGCAAAACTGCGGTACGCGGATCTTTCACCGCAAAGACCGATGCTTTCTTGAGTTTCTGGCTCAGAAGTGCAGCCGCTTCGATACGTTCTGCGGCGAATTCGGACCTTTGGAACAACGCCGTATCCAGCGGATAAAGATAATGCCAGCTGCTATTCGCCTTCGCCAGGACACGCTCATTTATGCGATTGAAATCGAGATCTTCCCAGAAACCTTTTTCATTGTCGTCCGCAACCGGTTTCATGAGGTTGTCACCCAGATCCGCACCCAGCGCGTGCACGCCTCGAATGGTCACACTGGTGCCACTACGATGCATGCCCAGGACCAGGATCAATTTCGGGGCAGAGGCCTTGCGCGAATTCCTGCGAACCAAAGGGACATCTTTTGCCATCATATCCGAGGCAATTTCAGGTTTGGGCAACATCGTTCTGATTGGTCCCTAAGCTACTGTCCTGGTGCGGGTTGCCCTTCGAATGAATATCCGGTCAACGACACACAACGTCGTCATAAATCACTAGTTTACAAAAAAAACGCAAACAAGTTAAAATTCCGAGGCCGGAAGCGCATTTTTCAGTAGAAATTGCTTGTACAGGGCGGCGTTCTGAGATCGGCGATCATAGTACCCCTTCCACTCGATCCCATTTAGCAGCTTCACTATTTTTTTCGGATCCAGACTTGCGTTCTCCAGGGCAACAGACGGGATCGCCGCGAATTCAGCAAGTTCCCGCGTCCGGCTGTCATGATGGATCAGAACCGCGGGAACGCCTGAGTTAAGCGCTATGATCGTTCCATGCAGGCGCGTTCCAAGAACGTAATCGTATGCATCAAGGGACCTCGACCACTCGCCAACATCGAAAAACAGGCGCCCATGAGACACCACATAGTCCACGAGTACGTTCCAATCCTGCGCTCCATAAATTTCCAACATCAGCCCCTTGAGGCGGTCATCGAACGCATTCTCGAGATCGAGACCGGTCAACAACCGCATTTCCTCAGGTTCCGATTGAAAGAGGATGTCCATGCCGTTTTCATACGCCAACCGAAACAACTCGCGCTGCAGGGATTTGGTCCTGGCGAATGGGGCATAGCTCGCTGAATATCGGGTGGCGTGAATCAAACCACGATCAAACCGAACGTGCAGATTGTTGGACGGAGGGACGAAGGACCTGAAATTATGGTAGAGAGAGGGACAGCCTGTCACTGTGACATTTGTAATTCCAAAGCCCTCAAGTATCCGTCGGGTATAATCTCCACGCACCGAAATCGAGTCAGATCGCTGTGCCACAGCACGCACGAACCTGACGGTGCCGTCCGGAATATCAATTCGACCCGAGTAGGATGCATCCTGAGCGCCAAGACCGATCAAGACGACTGGTATCGTCAGTTTCTCGACCAAATCCGCAAGATCTCTGAAATCAACACGCGGGCTCAACCAGTTGGCAGCGGGAATAACCAGCGCCCCGAGTCGTTCATTCAACTTCCCCGGGTCAAATGTGAAATTGATCCTTTCTTTTGGACCAGCAATCTGATTCCATACGGCATTCGTGAACAGCAGGTTTCCAGTATTCTGTCCAACCAGCTGGTACAAACGGTCGAACGAAGACACTGACCTCGCCTGAATTCGCGGCAAGATCGAAAGGATTCCTGTCTTTGGCATTCACTACCTCTACCAGCCTCTTCATTGAGGTTCGACCTGCGGCGATAGCGGAATCTGTTCGGCCTGTCTCCCCGGTAAATTCCGTCATCGCGCCTGAAAGCAGCCACCACAGGTTTTCGATGCATGAGTGGTAAATTCAGTTTTGACCAACCGGGCTTTTGCGACATTTGTGAAGCCCGGGTCGTCTTTCATTCAGATTTCAGTTGGCTTCGCGATCATCTGCATTGTCCATCGTGTCAATCCGTTCCGAGAGAGCGGGCGCTGATGCGCGTGATCGACCTGTACATGCCGGATTACCTGAAAAAAGTGATCCACGAATCCTCGCCAGGTGGGCGCGGTATTTCTATTAAGTTCGGTCACAATTGTCCCAACTATTCCTATTCTCATTTTTTCCCCGATATTCCCCTTGGGTCGGTGCACAGAGAACGAGGCGAAAGGTGTGAATCGCTTGAAACGCTGACGTTCGAGGACAATTCGATCGATCTGTTCATAACCCAGGACGTCATGGAACATGTGTTTGATCCGGCAGCGGCCTTTCGTGAAATTGCCCGTGTACTAAAACCCGGAGGAATGCACATTCTGACCGTTCCATTGGTCAACAAGTGCAACCCCACCGAGCGTAGGGCTGAACGATACGCCGATGGCACGATCAATCATGTTGCAGAGCCGTCTTATCACGGCAATCCGATCGACAACAAAGGGTCGCTCGTCACAATGGATTGGGGCTATGACATTCTGAATTTTATACGCGAGACAAGTGGTCTATCGGCACACATGATCACGATCGACGAAATAGAACGTGGGATCCGGGCCGAATTCATTGAAGTCCTTGTCTGCCTGAAAACCTGAAGCTGTTTCAACCATGCGGAATGGACTTCCCAACCGCCCCCTCACGATGTACCCGCCATGCAGGGATAGGAAGAAGCGAGTAGATTGGCATGAGCAGAGCCATCAAAGTCTCCACTACGGACCGGTTCAATCCCATTATTATCCTGAGCGATCTCGTGGATGGTGCAAAACGTGTCCATCTCTGGCTCGCTTTTGCGTCTGACGAGATTCAGAACCGCTACAGGCGAAGCAAGCTGGGACTTGCCTGGATTGTCATTTCGTATCTGGTCTTCGTAGCCTCCATCTCCCTGTTTTTTGGTAACTTTTCTGACCTCGCACATCAGAACTTCACCGTTTATGTCGCAATAAATTTCGCGATCTTTACCTTTCTTCTTGCAAACATAACTGAAGGCTGCGCCGTCTTCCGCGTCGCGCGCACCTGGATAAGCAGTGTTCCGCTGCCGCATTCCATCTATATCTACAAGAGCATCGCGCGCTCGCTCTTCGTCTTTGCCATCAACATGATTGTCGCGCTGGGAATATTCTTCCTGTACGGGCACAAGCTCGCGCTCGTTGCATTGGAGGCCATTCCAGCTTTTCTGGTGTTGTTGGTGAACTCCGTGCTCATTCAGATGATTCTCGGCTACATCAGTGCCCGCTTCCGGGACATCGAACATCTTGTTCAGTCGATCACCCGAATATTGTTTTTCACCACACCCGTTCTTTGGGTCCGGCAGGAACACGCGACGCCCGGGCTCCGCAATACAATTTCAGAAATGAACCCTCTTACCCACGCGCTCGAGATTTTCTCAGCTCCCATTCTGGGAAGACATGCAGACCCGCACAGCTGGTACTACATATTGTGCATGACACCCATTCTATTCGTGGTGGCTCTGATCGTGGGGGGCTTTGCCCACCGCCGACTGCCCTATTGGTTGTAGAGTTTATGAGTATGAATCTCACTTCAAAAAGCAAATCCGAGCACCTTGGGCCAATAGAGGCTCAAGGAGAAAGCAATGTATTCCTGCGCGCCGAAAACATCGGCGTTCGATTTGCGGTGAGGGGAAATGTTCGCGACAAGGGCCTGCAGGATCATGACCCGCGGCTGATCTGGAACCAACGGCATCAGTTGCGCGGCGTACAGGCACTTTCCGACATTTCGTTTTCACTGAAAGAGGGAGACCGGCTGGCAATCGTTGGCCGGAACGGGTCTGGCAAGACGACCCTGTTGCAGATCCTGGCGGGAATTATCTCTCCCTCCGAAGGACGGCTGGTTTCCTGTGGACGAATCACCAGCCTCATCAATATCAACATTGGTATTCAGGCGGAAGCTACCGGCCACCGCAATATTACTTTGCGTGGCTTGGCATCAGGTTATTCCCCAAAACAGGTCGAGGAAAAGCGGCAGGAAATTGCGGACTTTTCGGAGCTTGGCGACTTCCTGAGCATGCCCATGGAGTCCTATTCCGCCGGCATGCGGATGCGTCTTACCTTCGCTATTGCGACCGCTTTCAATCCGGAAGTCCTGATACTCGACGAATGGTTGAGTGCCGGAGATGCGTCATTCAAGAAAAGAGCGACGGACCGAATGCAGGAGTTTGTTGCCAAGGCCGGTATCCTGGTGCTGGCCTCGCACAGCCGTCAGCTAATAGTTGAAAACTGTGCAACGGGCATCTGGCTGGATGGCGGCCGGATTCTGGCCGCCGGTCCGGTTGAGGATGTGCTGAAAGCTTACGAGAAGAGCGTATTGCAGTCAGGCGCCCAGTAGTTCACCGTGACTGACTAGAGCCGTTCCGCCAAGTGATTGAGATAGTTTTCTGCGCGCTTGGCCATGTCGTCGCTGACGTCACATAAGCCAGCCACACATTCCTGCATCCGCCGGATTTCTTCCCACTCTGCCAGCCCGAATTTTGAGATCGTCACACTCTCCGAATGCCGGCGATGATAGTTCATGGGTCGGGGATCGAAGGCGAACTTGCCTTCTCCGGCCATGCGTGCATAGACGCACCAGTCTCCCGCCACCCGGTATGACCGGATCTCCTCCATGTGCGCGCTGAGTACGCGCTTCAAAGCATCCCTCCTGAACAAAACGCCGCTCACATTCGGCAGCGTGTTCTTGACCGACAATCCATTGGCCAGTTCCGATAGCCCTTCCGTCACAAAGGGCTTGCGCCAGCGCGCCGGATCAACATCTGCAACATAATCGAGATAGCTCGCGGCGAGAATCTCCCCTTCCCCGCTGACCTGGTTCGATTGGGTATACGACACGACGACTTCCGGATCCCTGAAGGCAAGGGCAGCTGTTTTCAGGAAGTCGCGCCCAGCCCAATCGTCCGCCTCTGCGATCCAGATGATGTCGCCCTCGGCAAGCTCTACCCCCTTCTGCCATTGGGCAAAGACCGAACCGGAGTTCTGTTCGTTTTCGATAATCCGGTATCGGATGGAACAATTGTGCAGCAGCTCCTTCGCAACGGCGACGCTGTCATCAAATGATTTGTCGTCAAGGAAAATGATCTCCCAGACAGGAAGGGACTGACTCAGAATCGACGCGATGCGCTGAGGCAGGTGCCGGGCATAGTTATAGTTGGGCACGACGACGGAAATCTTCGGCGCCGGTTCATCCAGCAAACGCAGCATGTCGCCGACGAAACTCCGGAAACCAAATCGGCTGCGTGCAATGTTCAGCCCCTCTTTTGCAACGCGCTCCAGATTCTGCGGATCCTTGAACAGCGCATCCAGCGCATTCACGAAACTTTCCGGCGCCTCATCCGGCAGGACCGTGACAGCACCGGAATCTGACAGGTCCTCTACACCGCTCGTGCCGGAAATCATGAAAACCGGTGCGCCTGCATCCAAGGCTTCCGTCACTGTCGTCGGGAAAGGATCTTCTCTCGACGTGAGCGCGAACAGGCTCGCCGCAGCGTAAAAGTAACCGGTATCGTTCCGGAATCCGACGAAATGCAGATTGCCTCTGGCGTCCGGATTGTCCGTCAAAATTTCCTGGCAGGCAGTATCCATTTCTTCGGATATCCCGCCTACCCAGATAAAGTGAACATCTGCATCCGCCCGCGTGGCCGCGACCGCCCAGCGGCAGAAGATATCCACGCCCTTGCGCCGATCTCCATAGCCGACCCCCACCACAAATCGCACAGTATCCGGCAGCCCGAGTTCCGCGCACAGGCGCAGACGGGCCGGTTCTTTTTCTTCCAGACTCGCGATGCCATCCCGCTTGTAGAGGCCCTGCGGCGAGATCAGGGGATTGCGCCAATCGTGACCAAGCACTTCCTTTGCGGTGCGATGCTCGACCATTCGTGAGGGAAACACCACCGTCCCGGCATGTTCATCCAGCGCCCGAATACCTGTCTCCAGCTGCATCGCCGCTATGATTTCAGGCAGCTCGTGCACCAGGCCGATACATATGATGCTCGCTTCTGCGAGATAAGGTGAGATCCATCCCGATGCGGATGAATTCACTATGGCTTTGGTATACCCGTCCTGGAACAACCCAGAAATTGCTTCGCGCAGATCGTCTTCACCGACTTCGCCGGGCGTTGCATCAACCAGCTTGCCATAGGTGGCGAAGCGCCCAGCCAGGACTCCCTCACCGCAAGCGATCGTGGCGACGTCATAGCCAAACACGCTGTGAAGCGCCGACACAAAACTGAGCGAGAGGTATTGCGCTCCGTGCCGATGCAGGTCGTGCACGACGACAATAATCTTGCGGCGGCTAACCGGTAGGTTGTCGGCCAAGTCGTGTACCAGGTCTGCCGGCTCCACTCGGTCGGCATCTGCGTCCGACTCCAGCCCGTTGCGCGTCGCCTCCAGCCAGGCATAGCCATGAGTCAGGTCTGGTTCGATATGGGCGCCCTCTGCCCATTCATTCCAGGAGTTGATGAAAACCAGGCGTTCGGATGGATCATCGAACCGGGCGCCTACATCAAATGCCGCGCTCCGAAGCCAGGCGGAATAAAGGTCCGGGTCCGTGTTTACGAACATGGTACCGCGGTTCATCCGCCGGGCTGTATTGTCCCAGCGGGGCGTCACACCCCGGAATAATTTATAGGATGGCGTTGGCAGCGCCCCGGCTCGTACAGGCAGCTCGGACCAATCATAGATCTTGCATTGAAAATCATCCGCCACCGGATGAACAAACCCCTCCTCCGGTGCCATCCCCATATTGTTCGGCGGAAATTCAGCCGCGGCGTCAAATCCGAATTTGGCGGGATCCGACAAATCGAACGATTGTGTGCAAACGAGATAGATCTCGCCAATGCCATTTTCGCGGCACCAGGCCCGCCAGCGTTCCGACGTCGCTTTCGCGTCAGGCAGCAGCCCCGGCCTGTAGACCATGACCAGAGGCCGCCCTTTGACGCGCAGATATTTCGGATTGCGAAGATAACGCGCCAGATAGGAGATGAAGGCGATATCGTCTTCAGGGCTATGCTGCTGCCCGATCAGAACTTCCTGTTCGCGCCCGTCCCAGGTTCTGCTCCAGTTCTCGTTGGCCCAGCAGAGACAGAACGGGAAATCGATGTCCTCGTCCGCCGCCCAGGCCTCAATGGGTGCCTCCAACAGGCGCTTTCCGGCAAACCAGTAGAAATAGAAACAGAACGCCTCCAGGCCATATTGCTTTGCCAGCGCCGCCTGCCTCCGCCGGACATGGGGTGACTGCAGCAGGTCATAATACCCCAATTCCCCCGGGCGGATCGGCTGGTCATGCCCCTCGAACTGAGGTTTGGCGCGGCGCACATTGGTCCACTCGGTAAAGCCCTGCCCCCACCATTCATCGTTCTCGGGAATCGGGTGGAACTGCGGAAGATAAAAAGCAATCGCGCGCGCAAGCAGCGTTGCTGGCCGCGGCAAACCCGACAAATCTCTGTATACAGGCCGCCCCGCATCGATCGGCTGTCGCATGGCCCGGCGCAGTCGTGCCTCTGCCAGCCGTTCCTCTTCGACCTTCCAGTTCCGGTAGGTGGCGCTCCAGCTGACCAGGAAGGGCATGCGGCGGAAGACAAATCCGGCAACCCGGTTCTTCATGCCGGGCGGCACGGGCATACGGCGCCAGACAGCTCTCAGAACGATTGAAAATCTGCGGCGCAATCTCTGGATCACTCCCCCGGCTGATCCATCAGGCTCATTCACGTCAAAACTCTCTTCCGGATATCCGCCGACTTCCTTTCCATTATCCGTCTCCGGTTTCAACACGGATGCTCATGTCAGTGTTTGTCTGACGCCCGCAGCAGTGCTAGGCCGACGCCATGAAAACCGGTTGTTTTACCATCTGCTCGCGCAACTACCTTGCCTACGCGCTGACGCTGCGCGACAGCCTGCGGATCGCTGAGCCTGAGCTCGAATTGAGGATCTTTCTGGCAGATGAGCCGGTGTCCGAAAATCCGCCGGAAGGCGTTGAAATCCTAGCAGTTTCCGATCTGAGTGGCGAAGACATCCGCGACATGGCCTGGCGCTATAATGTCGTTGAGTTCAACACGGCGGTGAAGCCGTTCTGCTTCGACTACATGTTCGACGAGGCGGGCTGCGATGCCGTGATCTACCTCGACCCGGACATTCAGGTTTTCGCCGCTCTGACCGCCGTGCACGAGGCCCTGGCCGGCGGGGCGTCCTGCGTACTGACGCCGCACATCCTGGCCCCGCTGACCGACGAAGGCACGCCTTCCGACATAGACCTGATGCGCTCCGGCACGTTCAACCTTGGATTTGGGGCGTTCGCCAATACGCCCGAGGCGCGGGACTTCCTTCGCTGGTGGGGCGGCAAGCTGCGCGCGCATTGCCATATCGACCTGCAGAACGGCCTGTTCGTTGACCAGCGCTTCGTCGATTTCGCGCCGAGCTTCATCGAACGCCTGACCGTGCTGCGCGACCCCGGTTACAATGTTGCCTACTGGAACCTCGCCCACCGGCCGGTGCGCAAGGAAGCCCCGGGCTGGAGGGCGGGCGGCCAGCCGCTGGTCTTCTTCCATTTCAGCGGCGTCTCCCCCGGCGCGCCGGATGTCTTCTCCAAACACCAGTCCCACTTCGACATGACCAATATCGGCGATGCGGCAGAGCTGGTGCGCGGGTATCATGCCAGCCTCGCTGCAAACGGCCAGGCACACTGGTCGACGGTGCCGTACGCCTATGGAACATTCGCCACAGGCGAACCGATCGCGAACCCGATGCGCCGCGGCCCGCCCGCCGACCCGGCAGACCCCTTTGCCGCGCCGAATCACGCCCACTGGAACGCGCCCAGCGAGCGGGTGGACCAGGCGCCCGGCCAGACCATTACGCGCCTGATGTACGCCATTCACGCCGACCGGCCGGACCTGCAGGCCAAATTCCCCCTGTCCACCGCCGCCGGACGGCGCGACTTCCACGCCTGGTTTATCGCCCATGGCGCGCGGGAATACCGGGTGGGCGAAGCGCCCCTGGCCGCCGCCCTGTCGGACTCAGTCGTTCGGGCGCAGACCATCGCCCGGCACTTCGCGCGCCTGCGCCTCGCCTTCCACCGTTTGACCGACGAAGGAAACCCGACGGATGCCGGCTGAACAGTTTGGAGATATCCTGAAATCTAGTCGGGATGCTCAAGAAAAGAGGTGAGATCTAGCAGCTTATCAGCTGCCAAGTATTCCAGCTTTGATCTGAGGTCTTGAACCCTTCCCCGAGTTTGGTTCGGTGCCACCCGAAAATTCACTTTTATTTCTGTCCCCGTGATGAAGTGCACAGCCGATACAGAAACGTCCCCTTCCTCAAGATCAACGTTTACACCATCAAAAGCCCAAAGTTTCTTACGCATGCAGTTCCCCTATTAGTTGAGGGGAAAGAAAATCGTGACGTTAAAAACTGATCCACCCGAAGAAGAATAAAGGCACAGGAAAGGTGTATTGATTGAAATCGAAAACTTACGATTTCAGCGGCACTCACATCTTCGATTCAAATACTGAGTTCAGATATTTGATATCCGTTTCGTTGAACTCAGTTAAATATCCCCCGACGATGCCACAACGAACTTTCGTACTGCCATTCCTTGGACGCAACCAAGGCTCTTTGTCGCTTTCCGAAAGTTCCACCACTCGCATATTGTCAATTCGACCGGCCTCTATGCCGTATTCAACTGCGGCTTCATCTAGGTCGATATTGTAATACTTCAAAATTGTTCGAATGACGGCTTCGGGGTTCTGGTGAACGTCTTCGTAGGTGATCTTTAGAAATGGTCGCTCGGACAAAATTTCGTCCCACATGCCACGAAAACGAGCTAAAGAACTAGCCCCAAAGTAAGGGTCTCGAATAAAATCCGAGATGCTACCTTGATAGTTGAAAAAATCGCGAAACCTTCCGGTTACCTGATGGAATAAACTCGCCATGACGTCGCGCGGGTCCCGCTCAAGATAGACAAGTTCCAGATCCGCACCATCGACACGACCCCCGTCCTGCCAGGCGGCGATCTCTGTCTCATGGCCAGCCCAGTCTCCAGTCGCCCCGGCGGCCACCAGCCAGCATTCGCCCTCCCCGGGGCTCGCCGGCGGGGCGGTCAGATCCCGGTTGGCCACGCTGAGCTGCACCATCGTATCAAGGCGCCGCAGGGCTTCATTATGGGTGACGTGCTTCTGCGCCTGGTTCGGCAGCAGGTAAGGCATGGCAAGGCGCGGCGAGGTATCCATGGTCAGGCTCCGGGTCGATTGAACGCCCGCTAAGCTGCCACCCGGTCTGCCCTGCTGGATTCATTTGCCGGAATGGCCGTTACGGCGGCCCTCAGCCTGCGGATAGACACAGGCCTATCCCCATAGTCGCCGGTCAGAACGGCGAGTCGAAATCCGCAAAGCGCTGGGCCTTGGCATCCTTCTCGGAGAGGACGCCCTCTTCGGCCGGAATACCCCAGTCGATACCCAGCCTCTCGTCGCACCACAGCACCGCGCCGTCACATTCCTTCGAATAGTAATTGTCCACCTTGTAGGCGATCTCGGTATCCGGTTCGAGCGTGACGAAGCCGTGCAGGAATCCGCGCGGTACATAGATCTGCACGCCGTTCTGCGCGCTGAGCTCCGCGCTCACCCATTTGCCATAGGTCGGCGAGCCCTTCCGCACGTCCACGGCCACATCGATGATCGACCCGCGCAGCACGCGCACCAGCTTTGCCTGCGCGAAGGGTGGCGCCTGGAAGTGGAGACCGCGCACCGTGCCCTTCTGGGCCGACAGGGAATGGTTATCCTGGATGAAGTCGGCGTCGATGCCCGCCGCCTTGAAGCGTTCGACATTGTAGGTTTCGCTGAAGAATCCGCGATCGTCCCCAAACCGGTCCGGTGTCACCAGCTTTACATCGGAAATGGCAAGTGATTTCACCTTGAGGGTCATGCAATTGTCTCCGCAGTCTTGACCAAAACCGGTGTGTGCCCAACTGGACGGAGGCTGTCCAGACGCGCAACAGCATATAAAGTCGAGCTGCCGGAATGCGCTCCTGTCCCCTTGCTTCACCCTGAGGGCGGGGGCATGGTCTGTTTGGTCGGGCCGGGAGCACCAACCGCACGAGATGAGTGGCACTTTGGGTATGGAATCACCAATACAGCAAGGGAAAGCCGCAATCCGGCGGATGATCCTACCCCAGCCGGGGGTGCGCACAATCACCTTTCGCGAGAACAGCCCGCTGGTCGTCGCCGGCATGTTCCGGACGGGCAATGGCATCGGCCGCGCGGCGCGCGCCTGTTATGAGGCGTTGAACAAGGAAGGCCTCTCCCCGATCGCGGTGGACCTCAGCGAACTGTTTTCCCAGGCCGACACGGTCAGCACCGTGCCTCTGTCGGGCATGCCGAACACGCGCAGCGGGACGCTGATCCTGTTCGCCAACGCGCCGGAGACCGAACGCGCCCTGATGAGCCTCGGCCTGCGCCGCTGGCATGACTGGCGGATCATTGGTGCCTGGGCCTGGGAACTGCCCGTCGGCCCGAAAAGCTGGTCTCGGCAGGCGCGCATGCTTTCGGAAATCTGGTATCCCAGCCGCTATGTCCACGATACCCTGCACGGGAGCGCTGCGACAGGCCACCGTATCGTCCCGCACTATGTGCCCGCGAGACCAATGCCGTCCCGTCCCCTGCAGTCAAGCGCAAATGACGGTGTGAACCTGCGCGTGCTCAGCATAGCGGATGGACGCTCATCCCTGCCGCGCAAGAATCTCCTCGCTGCGATCTGGATGTTTTCGCGCGCCTTCACGAAAGGCGAGCAGGCCGAGCTGATCCTCAAATGCCGCAATCTGGAAGAGTTTCCGGATTATCAGCGCGACGTCATGCAAGCCGCCGCGCAGGATCCGCGCATCCGGGTGATCAACCGCACCCTTCCGCAAGACGAGCACGATGCCCTACTGGCACGCAGCGACGTGCTCCTCTCTCCGCACCGGGCCGAGGGCTTTGGCCTGAACCTCGCCGAGGCGATGGCCTGCGGTAAGGCTGTGATCGCCACCGGCTGGTCTGGCAATCTCGAATTCATGACCAAGAAGAACTCGATCCTGCTGCCGTTCCAGCTGATCCCCGTACGGGATCCGAGCGGCATCTATAGCGGATTTGACGGAGCACAATGGGCCGAAGCGAAAATCGATGCCGGCGCGCAGGCCTTGCGAGATCTTTATGACAGCCCTTCCTCGGTCGCAAATTTATCGGACGCCGCACGCAATTCGATCAGCCGGATCCTGGTACCGGACCGTTATACCGACCCCCTGTTCGGCCGGGAAGACGCTGTCGCCCAGGCACGGGACACTGCCCGAAACACGGTGTAACCAGCCGTGACTTGCGGACGGTCCCGCCCGTCCTCTATGTGCGGCCCACATTGGTATAGTTACGCGCGGAGTCGCTCCTCATGTCCCTGCCCTTCATCGACCTTCAGGCCCAGCGCAAGCGGATCGAAACTGAAGTCAACGCCGCTATCCTCTCCGTCGTGGAGAGCGGCCGCTATGTGCTCGGACCGGAAGTCACGGAACTGGAAAAGCAGCTCGCAGCCTGGTGCGGCGCGAAGCATTCGGTCAGCTGCGCGAACGGCACGGACGCCATCGCCCTGCCGCTGATGGCGTGGGAAGTGGGCCCCGGCGACGCCGTCTTCTGCCCCTCCTTCACCTTCGTGGCCACGGCGCAGGTCGTGCCGTGGACAGGCGCCTCGCCGGTCTTCGTCGATATCTTGCCCGATACCTACAATATGGACCCGGCGAACCTCGAAGCCGCCATCGCCCGCGTGAAGGCCGAAGGCAAGCTGACGCCGAAAGTCGTCATCGCCGTCGACCTGTTCGGCCAGCCGGCGGACTATCCGGCCGTCAAGGCGATCTGCGAGCGCGAAGGCCTGAAGCTGATCTCCGACAATGCGCAGGGCTTCGGCTGCACGCTGAACGGCAAGGCGACGACCGACTGGGCCGACATCGCCACAACCAGCTTCTTCCCGGCCAAGCCCCTCGGCTGTTACGGCGACGGCGGCGCGGTGGTGACGAATGACGACCGCCTCGCAGAACTGGTCGAGGCGTTGCGCGTCTACGGCAAGGTAACACCGACGGATGCGGCCGAGCGCAATTTCCACCACGACCCGAAATACCTGTCGCTCCGCATCGGCATGAACTCCCGCCTCGACACGATCCAGGCGGCCGTCCTGCTGGAGAAGCTGAAAATCTTCGCCGACGAGATCGAGCAGCGCCAGAAAGTGGCCGCGCGCTACAATGAAGGCCTAACCGGCCATGTCCGCCGCGTGCCAACCGTCATCGAGGGCGGCAAGAGCGTGTGGGCGCAATATGTCATCGAGCACGAAAATCGCGACGGCCTGCAGGCTCACCTCGGCACACAGGGCATTCCGACAGCGGTCTATTATCCGGTGCCGATCCACATGCAGGACTTCGCCGCAGACTGGGCCCCGCCCGCCGGATCGATGCCGGTGACGGAACAGGCCAGCCGCTACGTCATTGCCCTGCCCATGCACCCCTATCTCTCGGAAGAAGATCAGGACCGCATTATCGACGCCATCCGCGCGTTCAACGGATGAGACCTATTTCAGGCTGTAATAGTCTGAGATCAGATCAAACATCAGCCGGATGCGCTTGCTGGTGTGCAGTTCGCGATGGGTCACCAGCCAGATCGGCACGTCGAACGGTTTGAAGTCGGGCCAGACGATTTCCAGGTCTGGAAACTGGTCCACTTCATCCGCGATGAACAGGCCGACGCCCAGGCCTTTCCTTGCCAGCTCAATGGCCGCAAGGCCGCTATCGGCGGACACAGTGAAATTCGACGTGATCAGCGGGAGCCCCTTCTGTTTCAGGGGCTGGATCAGCGTGTCGCGCGTGTCGACCCCGATAAATTTCAGTTTCTGGAGATCCCCGACGTCGCGCGGCCGCCCGGCCCGGTCCAGATAGTCTTTCGACGCATACAATGTGGCCGATGTGGTGCGCACCTTTTTCGCGATCAGCTCCGGCTCTCTGGGTCTTGCGTGGCGGATGGCGATATCCGCCTCGCGCTGGAGGAGGTCCCGCAATTTGTTGGACGTGCGGATCTCCACTTCGATGTCCGGCGCAATCTTTCGCAGGCGGAGCAGCATGTTTGGCAAATGACAGCAGGCCAGCGTGTCTGTCGTTGCGATGCGGACAAGGCCGGCAACGGCTTGTGACTGGCCGGAAGCCGACAGGGACAATTTCGCCGCCGCCTCGTGCATGGCACGGACATGGTCCAGAACCTCAAGCCCGGCTGAGGTGAGGCTGGTCATGCGCGGACCGCGTTCGAACAGGGTGATCCCCAGTTTCTCTTCCAATGCACTGACCTGGCGGCTCAGCGTCGGCTGGGTCACGCCAAGGGCGCGCGCGGCAGCCGACAGCGACCCCTCCTCCGCCGTCGCGAGGAAGGCGCGCGCCTGGTTCCAGTCGAAGTCTGCCGTATCCCAGTTCATTGATCTGCGTATACCAAATCAAGAAATTTGCGCAATTTATGTATGGTTCATCCCCGGCTACAGATGCCCTGACACGAAACCGGCCCCTGCCGGAAAACATGCCGAGGCCGCCATGACACTTGCCGCAAGTCTTCCAACGCCGTCCCGCCACCGGAAAGGTTCCCAGTCGCCTGCGCGGATGAAGTCGATCGGACGATTGACGGGCGCGCTTTACCTGCTGCTCGCCATCATCGGCGGGTCCTCCTATTTCCTCGTGTCGGAAACCCTGATCGTCCATGGCGACGCCGCAGCGACCACGCAGAACATCCTCTCGAACGAAGGCCTGTTCCGGGCGGGGGTCGCCGCATGGCTGGTGACGGCCCTGATCGACATCGTCATCGCCTATCTCTTCTACTGGATCTTCGCGCCGGCATCCCCCCGGCTGGCGCTGATGTCGATGGTGTTCCGGCTCATTTACGTCTCGGTCCACGCCGCAGCCTTGACCAGCCTCTTCGACGTCATTTCGCTCATCGATCAGGGGGCCGCTGCCGGCATGCCCGATACGGTGCTCCGTCTGGCCGAAGCGCATTTGAACGGGTTCATGGTGTCGCTCTTGATTTTCGGGGTCCATCTGATGCTTCTGGCGGTGATGATCTACCGGACCGGCGCCGTGCCGAGACTGTTCGCGGTCCTGCTGATGCTCGCCGGGGGCGCTTATGCGGGCGACACGTTTGCCCTGGCCTTGTTGCCAACCGCCTCTGCTGCCTCCGGTTACATCGACCAGGCGGTCACGATCCTCGCCACGGCTGGCGAAATCGGTTTCCTTCTCTGGCTGCTGGTGGCCGGGATCAGGACGCCGCACATCCGGTGAGCGGCCGCATTGGCGGAGCTGCCGGCGCTTTACGGAATCCTCAGGTGTTGCGGCTATAAATCCGGCGCTGGTGGTCAGGCATGGGCCAGGAATGGCACATGCCTTGCTGTAAAACGGGCTGTTGGGAATCCGCATTTACCAAACGGGGCGCATGCCGCGCCATTTTCCTTTAAAGTTGCGCGGAAACAAAGGGTTTCAGGGACATGGCTCAAAAGGAAGACGTTCTTGTCTTTGATCTGGACGGCACGCTGATCCGCAACGACCTGACGCATGAGCTGCTGGTCCTGTGCGCACGGTGGAAGCCGCACCTGCTGCCGATCGCGCTCTTCAAGTTCCTGATCAGCAAGCCCGAAGCCAAACGCTACCTCGCCGAGAAGCTGCATCTCCATTACGACGCCGCCAGCCTGCCCTACGATCCGGATGTGATCGCCCTGATGGAGGCCCACAAGGCGAAGGGCGTGCCGGTCGAGATCGTCTCGGGTTCAGACCACATTCTCGTCCAGAAGGTGGCCGACCATCTGGAAGTGGATTTCTTCAAGGGCTCTGAACCCGGCAACAATCTCACCTCCACGCGCAAAGCGGCTTTCCTGCGCGAGCGTCATGGCGACAGCTTCGTCTATGTCGGCAATTCAAGCGCCGATTATGCCGTCTGGCGCGGAAGGGCTATGGCGTCAATGCCCCGTCCCGCTCCTACAAGCTGAAGCAGGATGACGGCCGGGATGTCGAAGTGGAACGCCTCGTCGACCGGCGCGGCCGGCTGAAGCCGCTGCTGAAAGCCATGCGCCTGCACCAGTGGGCGAAGAACGTGTTGATCTTCATCGTGCCGGGCCTCGTCCTGCCGACGCTGGACACGACCGACTTCGTCAAGCTCGTGCTCGCCTTCTTCTGCTTCTCGCTGCTCGCCAGCGCGACCTACATGCTGAACGACCTGTTCGACATGCCGGATGACCGCGCGCATCATTCCAAGCACGCCCGTCCGCTTGCCAGCGGCGCCCTCAGCGTCCCGCTCGCGGGCCTGTTCATGGCGATCGTCATCCCCTCGACGATTGCCCTCTCCTTCCTGATCTCGACCGCATTCGGGATCACCACGCTGGTCTATGGCCTCATGACCTGCGCCTATTCCTTCCGCCTGAAGCGCCTGCCGGTGCTGGACGTGTTCATCCTGGCAGGCCTGTTTATGATCCGCGTGATCGCGGGCGCCAATGTCGTCGGCGCGCCGCCCACGGGCTGGCTGCTCACCTTCATCGGCCTCTTCTTCCTGTCGCTGGCCATCGGGAAGCGCTATGTCGAAGTGGTCCGCACACGCGACAAGGGCAGCGTCTCCGGCCGCGGCTATGTCGCGAGCGACGAGATCCCCCTGCTCGCCATGGGCACGGCTGCGGGATTCTCCTCCGTCATCTCCCTGCTGATCTATGGCCTGCTGTCGCAGTCGCAGATCTTCCATTCCGAAATCACGATCCTGCTCGGCTCCGCCATCCTCGCAGCCTGGGTGCTGCGCTTCTGGATGATCGCGGGGCGCGGTGAGCTGCACGACGATCCGGTGATCTTCGCGGTCAAGGACAAGGTCAGCCTCCTATCGCTGGGCCTGATTGGCCTGATCATGGGGCTCGATATCACGAGGCCGGCATGGTCAAGCCTGTTCTGAGCTGGGGCCGCGCGCAGCGGTATGATCAGACGGTCGTTTCCCTCGGCCGGTTCGAGACCTTCTTCGACGGCAACCGGTCGGTCGAAGGCCCGGTCACATTCCGCGGCATGGGGCGTTCCTATGGCGACGTTGCGCTCAATGAGAACGGCACGCTGGTTCAGGCCGCTGGGCCGGACAGCGTCATCGCGTTCGACCGGGACACCGGCATCCTGCGCGCCCGCTCCGGCCTGACGCTGGCGGACCTGCACCGCATTACCATCCCGACCGGCTGGATCGTCGCGGTGACGCCGGGCACGAAATTCGTGACTCTTGGCGGCTCTGTCGCCAATGACGTGCACGGGAAAAACCACCACATGGCTGGTAGTTTCGGCGCGCACGTCACCGCGCTGATGCTGGTGCGTTCAAACGGCGAACGCCTCCTGTGCAGCCCGACCGAAAATGCCGACATGTTCGCGTTGACAATCTCCGGTCTTGGCCTGACGGGCTATATCGAATGGGTCGAACTTCAACTGAAGCGCATCACGTCCAGCGAGATGTATGTGGAAAACCTTCCCTATGCGGATCTTGATGAATTCTTCCTGCTGAACCAGCAAAGCGCTGACTGGCCCTACACCGTTGCGTGGATCGACTGCTTTAGCCCCGAAGCCTTGCTTGGCCGCGGTATCTTCTCACGCGCCCGCTTTGCCGACTCCGGACCGCTGGAAGCCCGGCCCGCCGACAAGGCGATCAAATGGCCGCTTGAGATGCCGTCCTTCCTGCTGAACCCGATGTCGATCTCGGCATTCAACTGGCTCTACCGCCACCGGCCCGCCGCGACCTTCAAGGGCGAACAGGACTATGATCCGTTCTTCTACCCGCTCGACGGCATTCTCGACTGGAACAAGCTGTATGGTCACAAGGGCTTCTTCCAGCATCAGTCCATCATCCCGATGGAAAACGGCAAGGCCGGCGTCCGTGAATTGCTGGAAGCGATCCGCCGCGAAGGCCAGGGCTCGTTCCTCGCTGTGCTGAAAGTTCACGGCAAGGAGCTTTCGCCCGGCCTCAATACCTTCCCCTATGAAGGGGTCAGCCTGGCGCTCGATTTTGCCAATCGCGGCCGGAAAACCGTCGACTTCCTGCACCGGCTGGATGCCATTGTCCTTGCCCATGGCGGGCGCATGTATCCGGCCAAGGATGCCTTGATGACAGGCGAAACCTACCGCAAGACCTATCCAAACTGGGAAGCTCTGGAAAACGCCAGAGATCCCATGATCAGCTCGTCATTCTGGCGGCGCGTCACAAATTGAACGGACAAACGGGCATGACCTCTTCCAACAAGACCCTTCTCGTTCTGGGAGCGACCTCCGGCCTCGCGCAGGCCTATCTGCGGCTGGTCAGCGCCGAAGGTGCGTTCGGCACCTATGTGCTGCTCGCGCGGAATGGAGAGACCCTTTCGACGGTCCGCGACGACATTGCCGCGCGCTCGGGGGCCAAAGTGATCACGATCACAGCGGACCTGTCAGCCCCGAATAAGATCCTGGCGGTGATGGAAGACATCGCGAAACAGCATTCAGGCAACATCGATGAGTGCTTCCTCGCCTATGGGGTACTGGGTGACCAGACAGACCTCCAGGACAATGCCATCCATCTGAAAGATATGCTGGACACGAACTTTGTGTCTGCCGTGCTCTGGATGGAGACACTGGCCAAAGTATTCGAAACGCAGGGACACGGCCAGCTGGTCGTAATCGGCTCTGTTGCAGGCGACCGCGGCCGCCAGTCGAACTATCTCTATGGCGCAACCAAGGCCGGACTGGAGCGCGTCTCCGAAGGCATGAGCCACCGCTTCGCTGCAAACAAGGACATTGCCGTCACGCTGGTCAAGCCGGGCTTCATGGATACGCCGATGACGGATCATATCGCTAAGGGCGGCCCACTCTGGGCGACGGCCGACGCGGTGGCAAAGATCATCCGCAAGGCGGTCGTGAATAAGCGCGCCCGCATCTATGCGCCCTGGTTCTGGCGCTGGATCCTGCTGATCATCCGCGCTGTGCCGATGCCCATCTTCCACAAGACGAAACTGTAGGGGCACCCCGCGAATGCCCATGTCGAAAAAGATTGCGATCTATGCGGCCGCTGCGGTGTTCTCGATCATCGTGAACATTGGGTCGCAATTCGGCGTCGTCCAGCTGTTCGGCGACGGCACGCTGGCGGTCTACGCCTCGATCTTTGTCGGCACGGGCGCCGGACTCGTCTCGAAATACCTTTTGGACAAGTTCCTGGTGTTTGAAGAAAAGCTGGAACATGGCCGCGCCATGGTTTCACAGTTCGCGTTCTACACGTTCACCGGCGTGTTCACGACGATCGTCTTCTGGGGCACGGAGATCTTCTTCCACTATGCCTTCGAGTCCGACTTCATGCGTTATGTTGGCGGCGTCATCGGCCTCGTTATCGGCTACATCCTGAAATTCCTGCTGGATTCCCGCTTCGTCTTCCGCAAGGCGGCCTGAGCCTCCCCCTCTCGACTGGAATTGGCGCAGACAGCCCCTGACGGCCCGGCATGACCGGGGCCCGGGGCCGTCTGTTGATGGTCCATAGAGGGTGTATTGAACGTGTTCCTGATGGTGTCCGGGGGCGGGTTACACCTCCGTCACAGGAAGGCACGTTGCCTTTTTTTTTGCTCCATGCTACCCGCGCACAAACGTATAAAGGAATATTGATATGGCGAAGACGTATCACGTCGCGGACATCACCCTCGCAGATTTCGGACGCAAGGAAATCGCGATTGCCGAAACAGAAATGCCGGGCCTGATGTCAGCCCGCGAAGAGTTCGGCGCTGAGCAGCCCCTGAAGGGCGCCAAGATTGCCGGCTCGCTGCACATGACCATCCAGACGGCTGTCCTGATCCAGACGCTTGAAGCCCTGGGCGCCGATGTTCAGTGGGTCTCCTGTAATATCTACAGCACACAGGATCACGCTGCTGCGGCCATCGCCGCCAGTGGCACGCCGGTCTGGGCATATAAAGGCGAAACGCTGGAAGAGTATTGGGACTACACCGACCGCCTGTTCCACTGGCATGACGGCACCGCCCCGAACCTGATCCTCGACGATGGCGGCGACGCGACGCTCTACCTCGTCCTCGGCGAGAAAGCCGAAGCGGACGCCTCGGTGATCTCCAAGCCGTCCTCGGATGAGGAGCGCGCCCTGTTCGCCCAGATCAAGAAGCGGATGGAAGCCTCCCCGGGCTGGTTCGCAAAGACCAAGGCAGGCATCAAGGGCGTCTCCGAGGAGACGACCACAGGCGTTAACCGCTTGTATCAAATGGAAAAACGCGGCGAACTGCCCTTCCCGGCGATCAACGTCAATGACAGCGTGACCAAGTCGAAATTCGACAACAAGTATGGTTGTAAAGAGAGCCTGGTCGACGCGATCCGCCGCGGCACCGACGTGATGATGGCCGGCAAGAAGGCTTTCGTCGCCGGCTATGGCGATGTCGGCAAAGGCTCGGCCGCTTCGCTCTCCGGCTCCGGTGCCCGCGTGGCCGTTTCCGAGGTCGATCCGATCTGCGCGCTGCAGGCTGCGATGGACGGCTATGAAGTCCTCACCATGGAAAACGCTGCCCCGCTGTTCGACATCTTTGTCACCTCCACAGGCAACAAGGACATCATCACCGTCGACCACATGCGGGCGATGAAAGACATGGCGATCGTCTGCAATATCGGCCACTTCGACAATGAGATTCAGGTCGAAGGTCTGAAGAATTTCGAATGGACGAACATCAAGCCCCAGGTGGACATGATCACCTTCCCGGATGGCAAGCGCATCATCCTCCTGTCGGAAGGCCGCCTTGTGAACCTCGGCAATGCCACAGGCCACCCGTCCTTCGTGATGTCGGCCTCGTTCACGAACCAGACGCTCGCCCAGATGGAGCTGTGGACCCGTGGGCATGAGTACGAGAACAAGGTCTACACTCTGCCCAAGCACCTCGATGAGAAGGTCGCCATGCTGCACCTTGAAAAGCTTGGGGTTCAGCTGACCGAACTGTCGCGTGAACAGGCCGATTATATCGGCGTGAACACGGTCGGCCCGTTCAAGCCGGAACACTACCGGTACTAGGCCCCAGGGCGGGACGCAGCATGACAACCGGCGATCACATCCTGACTTTATCCTGCCCGGACCGGGTCGGGATTGTCGCGACGCTGGCGCACCTCATGGAAGCGCATGAGTGCTTCATTGCGTCCTCCCGCACCTTTGGTGACACCGAGTCCGGGCAATTCTTTGCCCGGCTCGTGTTCCGCGCGCCCGAAGGCGGAGAGGTGCCGCTCAGCCTGCTGGGCGATATCGAGGAAGCGGGCGAAGAGCTGGAAGCCGACTGGAGCGTCGCCCCGGTCGGCCAGCGCATGCCGACGCTGCTGCTGGTCTCGAAGTCAGACCATTGTGCCAACACGCTGCTCTACGCCTCCCGCCGCAAGGAGCTGCCGATCGACGTGGTCGGAATCGTGTCGAACAATGAGACGCTGAAAGACCAGTTCGCCCATTTCGGCCTGCCCTGGTACCACATCCCGGTGACGGCATCGACAAAGCCTGAAGCCGAAGCGCGGCTCTTCCACGTGATTGAGGAAACCGGCGCGGACCTGGTCGTGCTCGCGCGTTACATGCAGGTCCTCAGCAACGATGCCTGCCGGGAACTGGAGGGACGGTGCATCAACATCCACCACTCCTTCCTGCCGAGCTTCAAGGGCGCCCGACCCTATCATCAGGCTCACGCCCGCGGCGTGAAGGTCATTGGCGCCACCGCCCATTACGTCACCGCAGACCTGGATGAAGGCCCGATCATCACCCAGGTCACCGAATCCATCGACCATACCTACACCCCCGCCGACATGATCGAGACCGGCCGCCACCTGGAAGGCACAGCCCTTCTGCGCGCCGTCAAGGCACACGCAGAGCACCGCGTTTTCAGTCATGCAGGCCGGACCATCGTCTTCGCCAGATAAGCCCTCAGAGGAAACTGCCATGAAACTCTCCGCTCACGAATTCACCTCCGAAAGTGTTTCGGAAGGACATCCGGACAAAGTCGCAGACCAGGTTTCGGACGCGATTGTTGACCTGTTCCTGGCAAAGGATCCGACGGCCAAGGTCGCCGTGGAAACACTGACCACGACGAACAAGATCGTGCTGGCTGGCGAAGTGCGCACGAATAACGGTGCGGTGGTCACCGAAGAAGAAATGAACGAGGCCGCCCGGGCCGTCGTGAAGCGGATCGGCTACGAACAGGATGGCTTCCACTGGAAGAATTTGTCGATCGACAATCTCGTTCACGGCCAGTCCGCCGAAATCGCTCAGGGCGTGGAAGCGGGCCAGGGCCTGTTCAAGGAAGAAGGTGCGGGTGACCAGGGCATCATGTTCGGCTACGCCACCAATGAGACGCCGGAACTGATGCCGGCGACGCTGGTCTATTCCCACCAGATCCTCCAGAAACTGGCCGCGCTGCGCCACACTGGTGCGCGCCCGCAGCTGGAGCCGGACGCCAAGAGCCAGGTCACGCTGCAGTATGAAGGCTCGAAGCCCGTCGGCGTGAACGCAATCGTCGTCTCACACCAGCACGGCAAGGATGTCAGCCAGGACGAGCTGCGCGAGATCATCCGCCCGGTCGTCGAGGACGTCCTGCCGGAAGACTGGTTCCCGCCGGAAGACAAGTTCTATGTGAACCCGACCGGCAGCTTCTATATCGGCGGACCGGATGGCGACGCTGGCCTGACAGGCCGGAAGATCATCGTCGACACCTATGGCGGGGCCGCCCCGCATGGCGGCGGCGCGTTCTCAGGCAAGGACCCGTCCAAAGTGGACCGCTCAGCAGCTTACGCGACGCGCTACCTCGCGAAGAATGTCGTGGCCGCCGGACTCGCCGAACGCTGCACAATCCAGGTCAGCTATGCCATCGGCGTGTCGCAACCGCTATCGATCTACGTCGATACCCATGGCACCGGCAAGGCAGACGAGTTCCGCATCGCCAAGATGCTCCGACAACTGTTCGATCTGTCGCCGAAAGGCATCCGCACCCATCTTCAGCTGGACCGTCCGATCTATAGCCCGAGCGCCGCCTATGGCCATTTCGGCCGCCAACCGGGTGAAAATGGAGCGTTCAGCTGGGAAAAGACGGACCTGACCGCGGAGCTAGCGCGCCTCATGAATTAGCATGCTGCGGAGGCAGGCCTCTCGATGTAACCTGCCCTGCGACTTTGAGGTGTATGCTTCTTATGTTCAGAGAATAGATTTTACACATCGCATAAGGTATGTGGAACTCGGATGACTAACGTAAACCCATACCGGACATTCTTTGAAACCGAAGGTCACAACTTAGGCCGCAAACGGTTGGACCTTTCCGACTTATTCCCCGAAAATTCAGATTTTCGCAACTACATGATCATCATTGCCGGACGCTGTGGCTCGACTTGGCTGGGTCGTATGCTTCAGGATTTAGGTTTTGTCGGCACACCAAATGAATGGTTCAACACTCAAGGGCTTCCGGCCTATTACGCAAAAAGAAATGCGCGCGGGCTAGCCGACTATGTAAAACAGACCGCAAAACTTCACCCTGTGTTTGGTGTTCAGATTAATCCGGAAAGGCTATTTCACCTCGAGGAACTAATAGATTTTGACAAAACGTTTGCTGGGTTCGCCACAATCGACCTGCGCCGTCGCGATTTCGTGGCACAGGCTTTTTCATTCGCTCGGGCACATCGGAGCGGGAGGTGGCACAATGTGCAAGGTCCTCCGAGCGAAGTCGAGGACCAAGACGTTTGGAAAATGATTCGCTACATCATTCGAAATGAACAACGCATCGACAAATGGTACGGAAGCCGCAAATTATCGCCGCTCCGTCTCAACTATGAAGATATATTGACCAATCCGGACGCTGTTATTCTGCGTATCCTGCTACGCCTGTCGCGAAAAAATGAGCTGCCATTCTATTCCCCGCTTCCACAGCCTCAGAAGCGCAATGGAGACGGTAGCACCGACACCGCCTACCTGGACTTTCTAGGTCGTTATATCGATCGGATTGAAGCGATACACACTGACCGGTCACGAGCCAACGGGCCCAAATTTATCCGGCGCCGTTGAAACTTGAAAGCAAATACCTGCACTTCTCCATTTCAAAAGCTTACCGCACGACAGTCACATCATGGATGGCAGCTATTTCGCTGCCCCGGCACATGATTCGTATGCGGTCTGGCAGCGGCGCAGGCGCCATCTGACGGTAAGCGACCGTGCCCGGCACAGCCGCCTTGCCGGGCTTCAGTTCCAGGATGAGCCCGGTTGCGGACGGCATGTCCAGCGGTGACATGAACCAGCTGTTCTTGCTGTCCACGTCCAGCATCACGATCAATCTGGTCGGCTCGCTGCCGATGGTTGGCATCCGGTTGACCCAGGCCTTGGCGCTGGTCACGGCCGGGCAAGCCGGTGCGGCCTCTGCATCGGCAACCCGGTCAGGCTCGATCTGCTCATCCGAAGTATGTGACCAGAGGCACTGGCATCCGGCAAGCGCCACAAAGGACGCCAGCGCCGCTGCCGCGCGCATCCTCACCAGTCTGTCGATAGCCTGAACCACAGGGCGCTCTCCTCTTCCGCACCCGCGATATGGTTCGGCGATGTCGATACCACGGCCGCCGTCTCGCCGGTCCAGCCGTCAGTCAGCTGGAAGCCGTAGCGCGTTTCAAAATCCAGCTGCCGTCCGCTGGGTGTCAGGCCGGCATTGATGGTCTGATGGATCAGCGCACCGGACACGTCGATGCCGACCGGCGCGTTGAGCGCGATCGAGCCCGTTTCCGCCCGCCATGGCTGGGCAACGATCAGGCTGAGACGCCCCGGCCCGGCCGGACGGCTTGCCCCGAAGGACCAGCGGCTGGTCCAGACATCCTTCACATTCACACCCGGCAGCTCGACGCTTGCCATCTCCATGCCGGACGAGAGCGTCCAGCGCCGCCCTGCCAGCCAAGCGCCTTCCAGCGCATAGGCTGTCATCCGTGTCTGGTCGTCCGCGCCGAAGCGCTCCTGCACCGACCCACCGAGGGCTGTGTTCGCGTCTTCCACGAAGGTGGCCCCGAACCGGTAAGACCAGCGCGGCTTGTCCCGGCCGAACCGGAAGCCGGACAGGCTGCGTCCACTTTGTTCGGCAGAGAAGAAGTCCATCACGAGGCCCTGCCCCAGATGGTGGCTGAACTTCGCCCACGCCCCGCCCGTGGAGAACGCGTTGCCGACCCCCGGCTCGTTCAGCAGCGACACATCCGGCGCGAGCCGGGTGAGCGATCCGCCCCGGCCGACTTCGACTTCGTTGGCGCCGAAACTGTAGCGCATCTGGAACGTTGATTCCGGATCTTTCTGGTAGGGCACCGTCGGATCGTCGTAAAGACGTGCCTGCGTCCAGTTGAAGGACAGATTGCCGGCCCGGACCGAATGCGTTTCACCCGCGGCCCAATCGGCCCGAGTCCCGAAGTCGACCATCCGGTTACCGGTCATGGCCGAGGGCAGTTGCGCCGAGACGGCGTCGGCGTCCAGCACGAAGCCGCGTTCGTACCCGTCCTGAAAGACCAATCCGTTCAGCGCGCCCGAGTTTGAAGCCCAATCTCCGAACGCGCCGCCGCTTGGCGCCAGCGCCGCATCGATGGACACTTTCTCCGTGCCGAAGTCCAGTGTCTGTTGGCCCTGAGGCGCAAAGGCCTTGATGAGATTCAGGATGCCAACGCCAGACACCTCATCGATCCCTTCGCCCGCTGCGGTTCCGGTGATCGGGTCGAGATCCGGATCAACATAGTCATCCGCCGTATCCAGAAGGATCTGCAGCGCAACCTCAGGCTTGTCCTTGAGGTTCGGGAATGTCTGCAGCATCAGCGCCAGAGCGCCTGCCATGTAGGGGGCCGAGAAAGACGTACCGCTGGCATACCAGTAATCCGGCGTGTCATCGGCATCCCGGCATTGGTCGGTGACTGTGGCGGAACATGCCGGCCACTCCGGATGCACAACGTCATCATCAAGACCGGTCGTCGCGACGCCCTCACCCGGGGCCAGGATATAGTAACTCTTCGCGTCATTGCCGGCGCGATTGGAGAAATCCGAAATGGTGCGGTTGAGGTCGATTGAGCCGACCGCCACGACCCGCCCCAATGATTGGTCCTGTCCGGCGACATAGGCTGGCTCCGTCGGCGTTCCGCCGACCGCCGGGGTGATGTTTCCCTTCCCGTCATCAATGGCTGGCTCTGCTTCGTTCCCGGCAGAGATGACAACGAGGACGCCCGCAGAGGCAGCGCTTCGTACAGCATTTTCCAATGCCGGATCGGCATCGATTTCGCCGCCCAGCGACATGTTGATAACACTGGCACCCTGGTCAACAGCATACTGAATGGCCCGCACGAGTGCAGAATCATTGTAATTGCAGCCTTCGTCCTCCCCTGTCCGGGCGCAGCTTCCCGGGCTGTCCGCACGAACCGATATGATGGACGATTCAAAGGCGACGCCCTGCACGCCTGTTCCTTCGTCAGACACCGTCGTGTAATCGTCCTGCCTGCGCGCGGCGATGACACCGGAAACCAGCGTCCCGTGACCGCTTGTATCGATATCGTCCGGCTGGCGGATCGTTGTGATGGGATCCCCGTTCGCATCGTATCCGCTGCAGTTCGTATCGGCACAAACATCGAAGGTCTGGACGAAGGCGTCCTGCAGGTCCGGGTGATTATCGATTGTGCCCGTATCAATCACCGCGACCTTGATGCCCGCTCCGGTCGCCCCGATCGAGTAGGCCGCTGACGCCCCGATCACCGGCAATCCGCCAGTCAGGGTGTATTCGCGTGTTTCGAATGCCGACGGCGGCGCGATCTCCGACGGAAACGGCGGCGGTGGTGGAGGTGGTGGCGGCGCCGGAGGGGGTGGCGGAGGGGGCGACGCGGGCGTGACGGCGGAACCGCCGCCCCCGCCTCCACTGGCACACGCGCCAAGCATGGCAAGGGACGGTCCGGCAACTGCCAGGACAAGGGCCGTCTTCAGATGACGTAACCGCTGTTGCCTCAACTGCATGTCCTTCGGCCTCCAAATATGGGCGCCCCCCATGGAATTCGCCATCGCGATGCCGTGTCACCCTGCCCTGTAAATCGTGAACGGAACACCAACGCGCGTTGGCAGGCAAATCACGAAAACTCCACGCGTTCCTGCGAAAAGTGGAACAGGGACCGGGTTTCCTCATCGATGGAATCCCCCGGCACCTTCAGCAATTGATGCATCGCATTCTTCCGGTCCTTGAGGGCGTGCTCGAAATCCTCCTCGATCAACCGGTCGACCCCAGTCCGCACCATCGCGTCACGGACTTCCATGTACAAGGTCAGCGAGCCACCGAGGAACATGGATTCATAGGCGATCTTGCTGGCGATCTTGTCGTGAATATCCGTATACTGGAATTGCTTTTCCATCGTCGATTTGCGCTTGCAGATGAAATCAATCTCATGCCGGTATTGCGGATGGCGCAGGTAAAGGCTCTTCAGCGCCGTCATCTCATTGTCGATACGCGTCTTGATCTCGTCAGGCAGGGACTCGCTGAGGATGATGACGATGTCGATATCCGACCCCTTCACCATCTCTCCGGAAGCAACGTGCTCGCGTGGCTCATTGTGGGCGAGGAAATACGCAAGGTCACCGGCAATAAACGCGCAGAGCTGGCTGCGCACTTCGCGGCCGAGGCTGACGAACAGCTGCTTCATCACCTGTTGGGCGACGCTGATCTTCTCACGGCTGATCTCACGGTGCATGTTGGACAAGGTCCCTTGCCGTTCGATCATCTGGTCTCTTTGCCCGGGCAGGCCGAACAAGGAGAAGGACAGGAAATCCCGCTGGATCGAGGGGCTGAGACGCACCTGGTCATTCCGCGTGATGTCGTAGCGCAAATAATAGCTGGCGAAGTGGGAGACATGGAATGTCCGGCTACGATAGCAGGTCTGCCAAAGGGCCAGCGCCGGCACGTCGGGCATTTCCATGGCGAGTTCCTTGCCGATCATCGGGCCCTTTGCGGCGATCAGCTGAACAACCCGGCTTTCGATTTCTTCTAGGTCGGTTGTGGACAAGCGGCGCTCCTCTGCTCCGGGATTCGGAGCAGACTAGCCGCAGCTGCCCTTTGGCGACAACATGAAGTCGCCGTAGGGCCAGCGATGGATTTTGGCGCGCTACTCGACCGTGACCGACTTGGCGAGGTTGCGCGGCTGGTCAACATCCGTGCCTTTTGCCACCGCGACGTGATAGGCCAGCAGCTGAAGCGGGATCGCCGCGAGGATGGGCAACGTGAAATTGTCTCCGTCAGGCAGGCGGATCACATGGTCCGCCCGGTTGCCGGCCATCGCGATACCGGCATCGTCGGAAATCAGGATCACTTTCGCGCCGCGGGCACGGACCTCCTCGACGTTAGAGATGGTTTTTTCGAACAGCTCGTCCTTCGGCGCGACAACAACGACCGGCAGGTCTTTCTCGATCAGGGCAATTGGTCCGTGTTTCAACTCGCCGGCGGCATAGCCCTCTGCGTGGATGTAGGACACTTCCTTCAATTTCAGTGCACCTTCCAGGGCCAGCGGGTAGTACCGCCCCCGGCCCAGGAACAGGACATCGTTCGCCTGGGTCAGCGTCTTCGCGATCTCGGCGATCTGTTCCTGAGATTCCAGCGCTTCGGTGACTTTGCGCGGCAGGGCCAGCAGGTTCTTCACCGCCTTGACCTCATCGCCCGGCAGCAGATGGCCGCGGGCCCGCGCGGCGGCGAGCGCCATGACCGCCAGAACCGACAGCTGCGCCGTAAAGGCCTTGGTCGAGGCGACGCCGATTTCAGGCCCCGCATGGGTCGGCACAACGGCGCCCGCTTCACGCGCGATGGAACTTTCCGGCACGTTGACGATCGCCACAGCGGTGGTTCCGTTCTGCCGGCAATAACGCAGCGCGGCCAGCGTGTCGGCGGTCTCGCCGGACTGGCTGACAAACAGGGCCGGGCCAGACTGGGGCAGCACCGGCTGGCGGTAGCGGAATTCGGACGCAATATCCGTTTCGAACGACAGGCGGGCGGCCTGTTCAAACCAATACTTCGCCGTGAACGCGGCGTAGTAGGCAGTGCCGCAGGCAATCGCGACAGCGCGGTCAGCCGCGGTGAAAGACGCGGTTGCCACCGTGCCGATGTCCAACGTGCCGGCCACCTGGTCCACATAGGGCATGATCGACCGCGCGATCGATTCCGGCTGCTCGTGGATTTCCTTGAGCATGAAGTGGTCATATTCGCCGCGCTCAATGAGGGCATCATTGACGGCGGACGCCACACGCTTGCGGTTCACCCGCTCACCGCGTGCATTGCGGATGTCGAAACTGTCCGGCGTGAGGACGCACCAGTCGCCCTCCTCTAGATAGGTCACGTCACGCGTGAACGGCGCCAGCGCGATGGCATCGGAGCCGAGATACATCTCCCCGTCGCCGTAGCCGAGCACCAGCGGGCTGCCGCGCCGGGCGCCCATCATCAGGCCTTCCTGTCCGTCGAAGATGACGGCAAGTGCAAACGCGCCCTCAAGTTCGGCCAGCGTGGCCTCAAAAGCGTCGACCGGGTCGGCACCCTCGCTGATTTTCTGGTCCAGTAGCTGCGCGATCACTTCGGAGTCGGTTTCGGATTGGAAAGTCCGTCCGACAGCCTGCAGGCTGTCCCGAAGCTCGCGGAAATTCTCGATGATGCCGTTGTGGACGATCGCGACACCGCCGGCCATGTGCGGGTGGGCATTGCTTTCGTTTGGCTTGCCGTGGGTCGCCCAGCGCGTGTGGGCGATGCCGGTAGTGGCATTCATCGGCTGTTCGCGAAGCAGCGATTCGAGATTAACGATCTTCCCGGGCGCCCGCCGACGGTCGAGCCCGCCTGCAGCAGTTACGGCAATGCCGGCACTGTCATAGCCGCGATATTCCAGGCGCTTCAGACCATCGATCAATCGACCGGCAACAGGCTCTTTGCCTGAAATCGCTACAATTCCGCACATAATCTACTCCGCTCCTGGCTGAGCCTTACCTAGACCCTGCCAAAACGGCAGAACAATGAAACTTTGTGAGCAATTGTGACAACGCCCTGCCCCGGATTCGCCGGGATTCCCAACACCCATGGGCATGACAACAAATTCGCAAGGGGAGAAGCGTATGCTCCGGGAGATTGAAATTGCAGTTGTGAGCCTGTCACAACAGTCCGGCACGCCTGAAACAGGCGCTGCCATAAGTGCATCTGAATGCTAGGTTAAGTTCCAACTTGACCCGGCTTTTGCATATAGCCCCTGCAAGTATTACGGAGCCCGGACTATTGCCCAGACTAACCCACCTCGACAGGCTGGAAGCCGAAAGCCTCCACATCATCCGCGAAGTCGCCGCCGAATGTGAAAACCCGGTGATGCTGTACTCCGTCGGGAAGGATTCCGCCGTGATGCTGCATCTGGCGATGAAGGCTTTCTACCCGTCCCGTCCGCCCTTCCCGCTGATGCATGTGGATACGACGTGGAAGTTCCGCGAAATGATCGAGTTTCGCGACCGCAAAGCTGCCGAGATGGGCATGGACCTCATCGTCCACATCAATGAAGAAGGCGTACGCGAAGGCATCGGCCCGTTCACCCACGGCTCTGCCGTCCACACCGACATCATGAAGACCCAGGCGCTGAAACAGGCGCTCGACAAATACAAGTTCAGCGCGGCCTTTGGCGGGGCCCGGCGTGATGAAGAGAAATCGCGCGCCAAGGAACGGATCTTCTCCTTCCGCTCTGCCGAGCACCGCTGGGACCCGAAACGCCAGCGTCCGGAGATCTGGAATGTCTTCAACACCCGCATCCATCCGGGCGAAAGCATCCGGGTCTTCCCGCTCTCGAACTGGACCGAGCTCGACATCTGGCAATACATCCGCCGTGAAGGCATCGAGATCGTGCCGCTCTATTTCGCGGCCGAGCGCCCTGTGGTGAACTGGAACGGCGTCGACATCATGGTCGATGACGACCGTATGCCGGAAGACCTGGCCAGGACGGCCGTCAGGAAATCCGTCCGCTTCCGGACACTTGGCTGCTATCCCTTGACCGGCGCCGTCGAAAGCACGGCGGCCACGCTCGAAGAGATCATTCAGGAAATGCTGCTGACCACGACCTCCGAACGCCAGGGCCGTGTGATCGACGCGGACCAGTCGGCGTCGATGGAGAAGAAAAAGCAGGAGGGCTATTTCTGATGCGCCTCACTGACGACCTCATCGCCACCGATATCGGCGCGTATCTCGAAAAGCACGAGAACAAGTCGCTCCTGCGGTTCATCACCTGCGGATCCGTGGATGACGGCAAGTCGACCCTGATCGGCCGCCTCCTCTACGATTCGAAGATGATCTTCGAAGACCAGCTCGCCTCGCTGGAAGCGGATTCAAAGAAAGTCGGCACCCAGGGCGAAAACATCGACTTCGCCCTGCTGGTCGACGGGCTCGCCGCCGAACGGGAACAGGGCATCACCATTGATGTTGCCTACCGTTTCTTCGCCACGGACAAACGCAAATTTATCGTCGCCGACACGCCCGGCCACGAACAGTATACGCGCAACATGGCAACCGGGGCCTCGACGGCTGACGTCGCCATCCTGATGATCGATGCCCGCAAAGGCATTCTGACGCAGACGCGCCGGCACGCCTTCATCACGACGCTGCTCGGCATCCGCCGCCTCGTCCTCGCGGTGAACAAGATGGACCTCGTCGGCTATGACGAGACGATCTTCAACGACATCGTCGATGACTTCTACGCCTTCGCAGACGAGCTTGCGACCGACCTTGAGATCCAGCCAATTCCGATGTCGGCCCTCGCCGGGGTCAACATCACCAGCCGATCCAATGAAACGGATTGGTACGAAGGCCCGGCCCTCATGGAATATCTGGAAAACGTTCCGGTAGGCGACCGGCGCCTCAGCGCCGCCTTCCGCATGCCCGTGCAATGGGTGAACCGTCCGAACCTCGATTTCCGTGGCTTCTCGGGCCAGATCGCATCCGGCACGGTGAAGCCTGGCGATCGGGTCAAATCCATGCCGTCGGGCAAGCAATCCACCATCGACCGCATCGTGACGGCCGATGGCGACCTGCAGGAAGCCATCGCCGGACAGTCCGTGACGCTGACCCTGACGGACGAGATCGACGCCTCGCGCGGCGACGCCATCGTGACGGCGGATGATCCAACCGAAGTGTCCGACCAGTTCCAGGTCCGTATCCTCTGGATGAACGAGGCCCCGCTCCTGCCGGGCCGGCGTTACCTGCTGAAGATCGGCGCCAAGACGGTCACCGCGACCGTGAACGCTCCGAAATACGGCATTGACGTCAATACATTGTCAGACGTTCCTGCAAAAACGCTCGAACTGAATCAGATCGGTGTGACGACGATCTCGCTCGACCAGCCGATCACGTTCGACCCCTATGACGTCAATCGCAATCTCGGCGGCTTTATCCTGATCGACCGGATGAGCAATGACACGGTCGGCCTGGGTCTGATTGATTTTGCCCTGCGCCGCGCGTCCAACATCCATTGGCAAGCCATGGATGTGGACCGGAACGCATTGGCCGAACAGAAAGGCCAGAAACCTGCCGTGCTCTGGTTCACAGGCCTGTCCGGATCAGGGAAATCCACCATTGCAAATGCGCTGCAAAAGCGGCTGTTCGCCATTGGCAAACATTCGTTCTCACTGGACGGCGACAATGTCCGCCACGGCCTGAACCGCGACCTCGGCTTTACCGACGCGGACCGTGTGGAAAATATCCGCCGGGTCGCCAATGTCGCCAAGCTGATGTCCGACGCCGGTCTCATCACGCTCGTCTCCTTCATCTCCCCCTTCCGGGCCGAGCGGCGCATGGCCCGGAACCTGATGGAAGACGGCGAGTTCATCGAGATCCATGTCGACACGCCGCTCGACGTCGCCGAGCAGCGTGACGTCAAAGGCCTCTACAAGAAGGCGCGTTCAGGAGAGATCAAGAATTTCACCGGTATATCGAGCCCCTATGAAGCACCCGAGAATCCGGAGCTCCGGATTGACACGGTGGACCGGAGCCCTGATGACGCTGCCGAGGAAATTCTGGACTACCTCCGGGAGAACGGCTTCCTCGGCGCCTGACAACAGGCGCCAGCCGGAGTGAGGCCAAAGCCGGCGACGGCGAAAGGAAGACCATGCGGATCTATCCCGTAATCATGTGCGGCGGCGCGGGCACGCGTCTCTGGCCGGTGTCCGTGCAGGCGCACCCTAAACAGTTCCACCGGCTAGTGACCGACAAGACGGTGTTCCAGGACACCGTCCTGCGGCTGAAGGGCGAAGATTTCGCCCCGCCGGTCATCATCTCCAACCAGCGTTATGCAGGTCTTGTCCGGGAGCAACTGGCCGAAATCGGCGTGGAACCGGGCGCCGTGATCCTTGAACCCATGGCACGCAATACGGCGGCCGTCGCGGCCGTCGCGGCCCGCCACATCGCCGAACAGGATCCGGACGGACTCGCCCTGCTGCTGCCGTCTGACCATTTCATCGGCCAGCCCGATGTCTTCGTTTCGGCTGTGACCGAGGCGGCCCGGATGGCCAAGTCCGGCCATATCACCACTTTCGGAATCAAGCCCGACCGGCCCGAAACCGGCTTCGGATACATCCAGCGTGGCGAGGCAATTGACGGCGCGCTCTACACGGTGACGGAATTCAAGGAAAAGCCGAACGCTGAAACCGCGATGAAATATATCGCCGATCCGGCTTTCAGCTGGAATGCCGGCATCTTCCTGTTCCCGGCGTCCGTGATGATCGACGAACTCGAGACCCATGCACCGGACATCCTGGATGCTGCGTCTGCGGCGCTCGAAGCGGCCACGCATCCGGACGGCAACATCCTGCTCGATCCGGAATGCTTCATGGCTGTCCGCTCCACTTCTGTGGACTATGCGGTGATGGAGCAGACCTCCAAGGCCGCGATCTACGCGCCGCTGGACTGCCAATGGAACGATATCGGCACATGGGGAATGATCGGCGCGATCCGCAAGCAGGACAGCGCCAATCCGCCGGTTTCCATCGATGCCGAGGGCTGTACGGTCCTGTCGGATGCCGACCATATGGTGGCGCTTGTCGGGGTGCAGGATCTCTGCGTCGTCGTGGAAGGCGGGCGCATCCTGGTGGCCTCGAAGGACCGGACGCAGGATGTCGGCAAAGTGGTGTCGGCGCTGCGCGACTCGGGCCGTGACGACCTGCTCTGAACAGGCTGCCCCAGCGTGACAGGCTCCCAAAACTGAATCGTGTGATAAATTCCGTCTTGCTGTACTGCAGCGGGAGGAAAAAACATGTCGGATTCCAAAGGGACCGATGCAGGAAAAGCACCTGCAAAAACAACGAAATACGATGCCGTGATCGTCGGCGCAGGCTTTGCCGGCATGTACATGCTGCACAAGCTGCGCGGCATGGGACTGAACGCGCACGTCTTCGAGGCGGGCAGCGACGTGGGGGGGACCTGGTTCTGGAACCGGTATCCCGGCGCGCGCGTGGACATCGAGAGCCAGGAATACTCCTTCTCCTTCTCGAAAGACCTGGAAGAAGAATGGCAGTGGACCGAACGTTATGCGCCGCAGGGCGAGCTTCTGGACTATGCCAATCACATCGCGGACCGGTTCGACCTGCGCCGCGATATCAGCTTCAATACGCGTGTTGAATCCGCACGATACGATGACCAGTCCGGACTATGGCGGATCATGACGGACCAGGGCGAGACCATCGAGGCACGATACTGTGTCATGGCGACGGGCTGTCTCTCGGCTGCGAAAACACCGGACATTCCGGGTGCCGGAAATTTCAAGGGCGAGACGCTGAGCACGGCCACCTGGCCCGATGACACCGACCTCGCAGGCAAGCGGGTCGGCATCATCGGCACTGGTTCGTCCGGCATCCAGACGATCACAACCATCGCGCCTCAGGTCGAAGAGCTCTACGTCTTCCAGCGCACACCGAACTACAGCGTACCGGCGCATAACCGCCCGCTGGATCCGGCGGTGCGGGAAGACTGGCTGGCCAACCGGGAAGACTACCGCCAGCAGCAACGGGAATCCGGCATCGGGATCGTGGCGCTGGAAGCGGGCGAAGACCTGGCCCTGGAGCAATCGGAAGAGGACCGCCAGCGCGAATTCGAGCGCCGCTGGGCGAAGGGCGGCTTCTGCGTCGGTGCGCCTTATGCCGATACGGGCGTCGATCCTGCCGCCAACAAGCTGCTGGCAGATTTCGTGGCCGGCAAGATCCGCGGCATCGTGAAGGATCCGCACACGGCAGACCTGCTGATCCCTAAGACCTACCCCTTCGGCACGAAGCGCCTGGTCGTCGATACGGGCTATTTCGAGGTCTACAATCAGGACAATGTTCACCTGATCGATCTCAACGAGACACCGATCGAGACGATCACCGAAACCGGCCTGCGCACCAGCGAGCGCGACTATGAATTCGACACGCTGATCTACGCCATCGGCTTCGACGCGATGACCGGCGCCCTCGACCGGATCGACATTCGCGGGCGGGACGGCCTGAAACTGAAAGACAAATGGGCGGCTGGCCCGCTCACCTATCTGGGCCTCACCGTGTCCGGCTTCCCGAACATGTTCATGATCACCGGGCCGGGCAGCCCGTCAGTCCTGTCCAACATGATCGTCTCCATCGAACAGCATGTGGACTGGATTGCCGACTGCATCCACGACATGGGCGAACGTCAGCTGACCGTGGTCGAGGCAACCCCGGAGGCCGAGGCCGAATGGGTGGCGCATGTCAACGAGATCGCCGACACCACGCTCTACCCCCAGGCCAATTCCTGGTATCTCGGCGCCAATGTTCCCGGCAAGCCGCGCGTGTTCATGCCCTATGTGGGCGGCGTCGGCGTCTACCGCGAAGTCTGCGATGAGGTGGCAGCGAACGGCTACAAGGGATTCACGCTGTCACGCGCACCGGCGGAAGCCTCCTGAAACCGGCGCCCGGATTGACCTAAGGGGTTTCCCCGGCGTCCCGTCTCGAATCCTGCCCGATCCCGCGATAAGCAGGGATCAGGCATAATGATATTCGGGAGCGAACGATGGCCAAAGGGGATCTTCCTGTTCTTGTCGGCGTGGGGCAAAGCCTCAGCCAGTGGGACGGCACAGCCGGGCCAGCCGGGGCACCTTCCCCGCTGTCGCTGATGGTGGACGCGTCCAAGGCGGCGCTGGACGACACCGGCGCGGCAGGCATCGCGGGCGCGATCGACACGCTCGCCGTGGTTCGCATCTTCGAAGATTCGGTGCGCGGCGCCCCTCACCCGCACGGGCACAACACGAACCTGCCCGGCACGCTGGCGCGTGACATCGGCGCAGCGCCCGCCAATCTGATCTACGAAACGGTCGGCGGCCAGAGCCCGCAGGCCCTCGTCAACGAAATGGCCACAAAAGTCTTCGAAGGCGAGATCGAATGCGCACTGATTTCCGGCTCCGAAGCCAACCGCGCCTCCAAGGGCGCGCGCCGCAATGGCGTGGAGATCAACTGGGCGGACGAAGCGGACGCCGAATATGAAGATCGCGGCACCGGCCCGATGATGCTGAGCCGCGAAGAGATCAAGCACGGCATCGTCGCCCCGGCCTATTTCTACGCCATGTTCGAAAACGCCATCGCAGGCCGCGAAGGCCGCTCGCGGAGTGAACACCGCAAGGCGATGGCAGAACTGTTCCAGCCCTTCACAGCCGTCGCCGCCAAGAACCCCTACTCCCAGTTCCCGGTGGAGCGTTCCGTCGAGTTCCTGTCGACGCCATCCAAGGCGAACTATGAATATGCCGATCCGTTCCTGAAATGGTTCATTGCGCAAGACGCCGTGAACCAGGGCGCCGCCGCCATCGTGATGAGCTCGTCCAAGGCCGATGAACTCGGCATCGCGGAAGACAAGCGCGTCTACCTGCACGGCGCGGGCGAAGGCTCAGACGATTTTATCTCCGTCCGCCCCCGGCTCGATGGCTCTTTCGCCATGGAAGCCGCAATCTCCCGCGCGCTGGACCAGTCCGGCAAGACGGCCGCCGACATGGCGCATTTCGATCTCTATTCCTGTTTCCCCTGCGCGGTGTTCTCGTCGACCCAGGCATTGGGCGTCGACTGGAAAACTGACAAGCGTCCGCTGACGCTTACCGGCGGCCTGCCCTTCTTCGGCGGACCGGGCAACAATTACTCCCTGCACGGAATTGCGGAGATGGTTGCAAAGCTGCGCGGCGATGCCGGGGCCTTCGGCCTCGTCCTCGCCAATGGCGGCTGGATGACCAAGGAAGCCGTCGGCGTCTACTCCACCGCCCGGCCGGCAGAGTTCACGCCGGTGGCCCGCTATGCCCGCCCAGCAGAAGAAATTGATGTGTGTTCAGAAGATTGCGTCGCTAAGCTCGAAACCTTCACGGTCACGCATGGCAAGGAAGGCCCGAACAAGGGCATCATCTTCGCCCGCCTGCCGGATGGCCGCCGCGCCCTCGCCAATGCCAGCCCGGCGGCCCTCGCCGTGCTGCGCGAGGATGCAAGCCCCGTCGGCCGCAGCGTGAAGATCATTGTGGAAAGCGAAACCGGCACGTTCGACTTCGCCTGATCGCTTCAGTGACTTCCGCGGCTTGCCCAGAATGACGGTTTCGCCCAAATTCCGGGCATGACAACGCATTTCAAGAAGTTCGGCGTGATTGGCGGCGGGGCCTGGGGCACCGCCATCGCACAAATGCTGACCCGTGAGGGCCAGGATGTGCTGATCTGGTGCCGTGAGCCAGACGTGGCCGAGGCGATCAACACCGCGCACGAGAACACCGCCTTTCTGTCCGGCGTCGCGCTGAAACCGGCCCTGAAAGCGACCAGTGACCTGGCGGACCTTGCCGGCATGGACGCGGTGTTTGCCGTCGCCCCGGCCCAGCACACCCGCGCGACGCTGAAGGCGCTGAAAGGCACGCTGAAGCCCGGCACGCCGGTCGTGCTCTGTTCCAAGGGGATCGAGCTGGCGACCGGCGAGTTCATGACGCAGGTGCTGAAGGACGAGCTGCCGGACGCCGTACCGGCCGTCATGTCCGGCCCGAGCTTCGCCATCGACGTCGCCCAGGGGCTGCCGACGGCCGTCACCTTCGCCATCGAGGACGAGACCCTCGGCACCGAATTGATCGCCGCCATCTCGACCCCGACCTTCCGGCCCTATCTCGCGCATGACCTGCTGGGCGCCGAAATCGGCGGCGCGGTGAAGAATGTGCTGGCCATCGCCTGCGGCATCGCCCTCGGCAAGGGGCTCGGCCGCTCGGCCCATGCCGCCCTGATTGCCCGCGGCAGCGCGGAGATGACCCGGCTGGCCCTGAAGCTCGGCGCGGAGCGGGAAACGCTGGCGGGCCTGTCCGGCCTCGGCGACCTCGTTCTGACCTGCTCCTCGGAAACCAGCCGCAATATGAGCTGCGGCATGGCACTCGGCAAAGGCGAGTCGCTGCAAAGCATTCTGGACGCGCGCAACGCCGTGACCGAAGGCGTCGCCACCGCCCCCGTCCTGCGGAAACTGGCGGCAGAACTCGGCGTGGAAATGCCGATCTGCGACGCGGTCGCCGCCGTGATTGAAGGCGAGATCAGCGTCGACGAAGCCATTGTCCGCCTGCTGATGCGGCCGAACCGGGCCGAAGCCGTCACCGCCTGAGCTTTGCGGCCTGACCTTCCGTCACCTCTGGCAGTACCGGGGCCGGCTGCTACAGTTCTTCCAAACTCAGGAGGAACGCATGGCTTACGAGTGCTTTGAAGTCACCATCGAAGACAAGATCGCCCACATCCGGATGAACCGGCCCGAGGCGCTGAACACAATGAACAAGGCGTTCTGGAACGAACTGCCGGAAATCATCCACGACATCGACAACAATGCCCGCGCCCGGGTGATCGTGATCTCGTCCACCGGCAAGCACTTCTCCGGCGGCATGGACACGACCGTCTTCACCGGCGATCGCGATGCGCCCAAGCATGACCGCTACATCATGGCCGAGGCCCTGCGTTCGAACATCAAGCATATCCAGCACAGCTTCAGCTGCATGGAAGAGGCGCGCATGCCCGTCCTGTTCGCCCTGCACGGCGGCGTGATTGGCGGGGCGGTGGACATGATCTCCGCCGGCGACATCCGCTGGTGCACCAAGGACGCCTTCTTCTCCATCATGGAAACCAATATCGCCATGACCGCCGATGTCGGCACCTTCCCGCGCCTGCAACGCTACATCCCCGAAGGCTGGGCCAAGCAGATGGCCTATACCGGCATGCGCCTGCCCGCCGCCAAGGCGAAAGAGATCGGCCTCGTCAACGACGTGTTCGACACGCACGAAGAGATGATGGACGCCGTGATGGGCGTTGCCCGCGAGATCGCCGCCAACAGCCCGCTGGCCGTCACCGGCTGCAAGGTGCTGATCAATTACGGCCGCGATCACAACACCGCCGACACGCTGGACTATATCGGCGTCTGGAACGCCGCGATGTTCCCGCCGCCGCACATGGCCGAGGCCTTCAAGGCCCGGATGGAAAAGCGCGATCCGGACTATCCGGAACTCTCGGAGCTACGTGACACGGCGATGTAGGCTGGGTCCGCTCATTGGCTTCGCTGTTTGAGCGGATTTGACTGCACCTGCCTTGAGAGTTCGGGCGGCCGGCGTTTCTGAACGACCGGACGCAGGGCAACGCTGGACCGGATCCTTGTCACCTCTGACAGACCGGCCAGCCGTTCCGTCAGAAAGCGCTCGAACTCCTCAAGTCCGTCTACGGCAACGCGCAGAAGATAATCGGCATCTCCGGTCATGAGGTAACAATCCATGACCTCCGGCGACTGCTCCATGACCTCTTCAAACGAAATCAGGGTTTTGCTGTTCTGATCGACCAGGGAAACCCAGATGAAAACGGAAATCGCCCCGCCCAGCAGCGCCTCGGACAAATGCGCCTGATACCCTTTGATCACGCCGGTCTCTTCCAGTTTCCGGATTCGGTTCACCGTGGGTGTTTGCGACAGGCCGATCACCGCCGAGAGTTCGGAAATGCTGATCCGCCCATGCTCCGTCAGCGAGTCCAGAATTCGGATGTCAATTTTGTCCAACGCAGTCATTTTCACCTCAAATCCAGAATATAGCAGGGAAATAGACAAGTTTTTCGCTGAATGCCAATCCTAATTGGCGGGATTTCCTGAAGCACCGATGGTATTATCGGCGGTAGCATGCAGGGCCATCGCATCCGGTAACCTGTGACAAAAACCATTACAGGGAGCAGGCAATGCCGCGTGAGCTGGACCATCTGAAAATCCTGGAACAACGTCTGCTCTGGCTGTCCGCCTGGATGGTGCACAATGCCAATCACCTGCGCCCCAAGGGCGAAGGCGATGTGAAAGTGGGCGGGCACCAGGCCTCGTGCGCCTCCATGGTGTCCATCATGACGGCGCTGTATTTCCACACGCTGCGCCCGGAAGATCGCGTGGCGGTGAAGCCGCACGCCTCGCCGGTCTTCCACGCCATGCAATACATGATGGGCAATCAGAGCCTGGAGAAGCTGAAAGGCTTCCGCGGCTATGGCGGCGCACAATCCTATCCGAGCCGCACGAAGGATGTGGATGATGTGGACTTCTCCACCGGGTCGGTCGGCCTTGGCGTGGCGGAGACCGCTTTTGCGTCCGTTGTGCAGGACTATCTCGCCGCAAAGGATTGGGCCGCAGACCGCCCGCTTGGCCGGATGGTGGCGCTGGTGGGCGACGCGGAGCTGGACGAAGGCAATGTCTATGAATGCCTGCAGGAAGGCTGGAAGCACGAACTGCGCAACACCTGGTGGATCATCGATTACAACCGCCAGAGCCTCGACGGTGTGGTGCATGAAGGCCTGTGGGAGAAGATCGAGTCGATCTTCAAGGCCTTCGGCTGGCGCGTCGTCGTGCTGCGCCATGGCGCCCTGCAGCGGGCCGCGTTCGAGGAACCGGGCGGCGAGGCGCTGAAACGCTGGATCCAGTCCTGTCCGAATGCGGATTACTCAGCGCTGACCTATCAGGGCGGCGCCGCGTGGCGGGGGCGCCTGATGGATGACCTCGGTGACCAGGGCGAGGTCACTGCCCTGCTCTCGAAACGCAGCGACGAGCAGCTGAGTGCCCTGATGAACAATCTGGGCGGCCAATGCCTCGAAACGCTGACGGAGGCCTTCGATAGCATCACCGACGACCGGCCAACGGTTTTCCTCGCCTACACGATCAAGGGCTGGGGCACGCCGCTGGCAGGCCACAAGGACAATCATGCCGGCCTGATGAACCCGGCCCAGATGGCGGACTTCCAGCAGCATATGGGCGTGCCGGAAGGTGAGGAATGGGAGACACTGGCGACCGTCGAAGACAAGGACGGGATGAGCGCCTTCCTCGGCAAAGTGCCTTTCTTCGAGGCGGGTCCGCGCCGCTTCACCGCGCCGAAAGTGGAAAGCCCCGGCCCGATCTTCCTGGATGACCGCTCGCTCTCCACGCAGGCCGGCTTCGGAAAGATCCTCGATGCACTGGCCAAGGGCGACAGCGAGATCGCGGACCGGATCCTGACGGCGTCCCCGGACGTTACCTCTTCCACCAATCTCGGCCCATGGGTGAACCGCCGCTCCCTCTTTGCCCGGACGGAAAAGGAAGACACGTTCCGCCAGCAGCGGATTCCCTCGACGCAGAAATGGCAGTTCTCCCCCGCCGGCCAGCATATCGAGCTCGGCATTGCGGAGATGAACCTGTTCCTGTTGCTCGGCGCGGCAGGCCTGTCGCATTCCCTGTTCGGCGAACGGCTGATCCCCATCGGCACGGTATATGATCCGTTCGTCGCCCGCGGCCTCGATGCGCTGAACTATGCCTGTTACCAGGACGCGCGCTTCATGATCGTGGGGACGCCGTCCGGCGTGACGCTGGCGCCGGAAGGCGGCGCCCACCAGTCCATCGGCGCGCAGCTGATCGGGATGAGCCAGGATGGCCTTGTCAGCTTCGAGCCGGCCTATCTCGACGAGCTGTCCATCATCATGGACTGGAGTTTCGACTACCTGCAGCGCAGCGGCGAGAACGACCCGGACGAGCGCACCTGGCTGCGCGACGAGACCGGCGGCTCGGTCTATCTGCGCCTGACCACGCGGCCACTGGAACAGTTGGGCGTCAAGGCGCGCGACGATGCCGACTTCCGGCGCGGCGTGGTCGATGGCGGCTATTGGCTGCGCGAGCCGGGCCCGAACTGCGAAGTCGTCATCGCCTATCAGGGCTGTGTCGCCCCGGAAGCGATCGAAGCGGCAGGCCGGATCGGAAATGACCGGCGCGACATCGGCGTGCTGGCCATCACCTCGGCTGACCGGCTGAACTCAGGCTGGACCGCCGCCCGCCGGGCACGCGCCCGCGGCCACCGGGACGCCACCAGCCAGATCGAACGTCTGATGGCGGATGTTCCGCGCGATGCAACACTGATCACCGTGACGGACGGTCATCCCGCCACGCTTGCCTGGATCGGCTCTGTCATGGGACACCAGACGGCACCGCTCGGCGTCGAACACTTCGGCCAGACCGGGACGATCGGCGATCTCTACCGCCACTTCATGATCGACGCAGACGCCATCGTCGCCGCCGCAAACTACCTGTCTGCGGGACGGCGCATTGGCCTCAGCATGAGATAAGCAGGATCAGGCCGCCGAGCGGACCAGTTCGAAATGCGACCGCACGGACGGCTTTTCGTCCGGCGTGGTCACGCGGCCGGTTTTCACCAGTTCGATCATGTGGCCCAGCACAGACATGGCCGCCGCAGGATGCAGGCGCTTGTCCACATCCTTGTACATCTCTTTCACCATGTCCGGGATCGAATGCTCGCCAAGGGAAAGATGATGCAGGATCGCCCGTTCCCGTGCACGGCGGTGCTCGGCATATTCGGTGATGAAATGTTCGACGAAGTCGCGCCCCTTCACCGGGTCGCCATGCGTCGGGTAGAGCGCGTCGAATTTCTTCTCACGGATCTTTTCCAGGCTGCGCATATAGTCGCCCATATCGCCATCCGGCGGCGCCACAACCGTGGTTGACCAGCCCATGATATGGTCGCCCGACAGGCAGGTATTCTCTTCGCGCAAGCCGAAACAGAGATGATTGCAGGTGTGTCCGGGTGTTTCGATGACATCCAGTGTCCAGCCGGGGCCGGAGATGACATCTCCATCGCCGACTTTGACATCCGGCATGAAGCCCAGATCGTCTGCACTGCCAAGCTCGCCCTTGGCCGTCGGGATACCGCAATTCTTTGCATAGGTCTTGCAGCCTGCCCATTCGGCGAGTGGCTGGGCCAATGGCGAATGATCGGAATGGCCATGGCTGACCAGAACGTGGGTGACGGTCTCACCTTCCAGCGCCTTTTTCAGCGCCTCGAAATGTTCCGGCTGCTCAGGCCCCGGATCAAGCACCGCCACTTCGCCATGCCCGATGATGTAGACACCGGTGCCGACATAGGTGAACGGGCCGGGATTGTTCGCGATCACCCGGCGGATCAGGGGCGTCATCTCCTGGACGACCCCGTACTCGAATTCTATTTCCTTGATATAAGGGATAGCCATGTGCAGTCTCTCGAAATTCAGTCTGCAGACTTATCCTTATCGCCGCTTCGGCGCAAACCGTGTACCGAAGGCCTGGGCCATGCGGCGCGTCGCTCTCAGCTTGGAACCAAGCTTCAACGCCACCGGCGGGCCCATGTCGGTCTTGTTCGCATCGACGATATAGAGTCGTCCGCTGTTGCGATCACGTAGACAATCAATGCCGCCCCAGTCCAGTCTCATTTCCTTCGCAAAGCGCTCGATCACGGTGATTTCATCCGCCGTG